>Ga0214919_10001561_pt1 | contig 37230 bp, 54 predicted proteins | sample LL1503_MetaG_FD_177994 | JGI IMG/M metagenome (GOLD analysis project Ga0214919, IMG submission 177994) | Freshwater microbial communities from Lake Lanier, Atlanta, Georgia, United States - LL-1503 | ecosystem: Environmental > Aquatic > Freshwater > Lake | place: USA: Georgia | collected...
TTTGAAAGTATTCACGCCCCCCGGCATTCCACAGGTGCGACACGTACGCGCCACGCGCGCGGGCCAAGTAGATTTCCTCCGGCTCCGGCTCCGCATGCGTGGCCGTGTCGAGCTCCGCATGCATGGCCTGGCGCGTGGCCGTGTCATAGTGAATCGGATCGCCTGGCCGGATCGGCGCGCCCGTGCGCGCGCACGTACCTTTATATTTTGCGTACATTGTTTTAATAGTCATATACAGCCCCATTGGACATAATTTTCGTCAGATTAGCCGCCGGTAAGCAACGCACGGTGCCACCGTCAGCGCGTGGCAGCCATGTGCCCGCAAAATCGACGGCCACCACCGCGCCGTCAACGGCCACCACGCGCCCGCGCGCGTCGGCAGCGAATTTATCGTGATCTAAACGCGCCACCACATGGCGAGCCAGTGCGACTTTGTCGCTGATATTAAATGTCAGTTTTTTCATTTACTTTACCCTTCATTTACTGTGATCGGAGCGGATTGTCCGCGCATGGCCACCATATGGCCATGCACTGAGAATCAAGCGGCCAGTTTGATATCTATCACGCGCTTTTTGGTGCCATGCGCTGGGAAGCCGACAATAACGGCCCGCTGACGTTGGCATAGTTGGCACGTCGCGCAGCTCACGTCGTCGCGCTGGGTTGCTGGGCATATGACGACAGCGCGGCCCGCCGGTGTGGTGGTGTTGGCCGTAGTAGTGCTGGGCAGCACGACCACGACGGGCCCAGCGGCATGATCGGCCAGCAGGTCAGCATCTTGCAAATCATTGGCCGATAGATTGACAGTGAAACCCCATTGATTAGCGTGGCGGATCCATGCGATGCTGGCCGCGTCGCGGTGGTGGCTGTAAGTGAATCCGCGTTTGCCGGTGTTGGCCGCGACCAGCTGGCCCAGTTTGACAGCGTCAACGGTGCCACCGGCCACCGGCAAGTCACCGGCTTGATTGTGCCGCCACAATTGACCGTCAGGCATGGCCGCAATTATGTTGGTGAATGTTGGCCAGTCGGTGCCGCGCGCGCCAGCGCTGACAGCGGCCCAGTGCAAAGCCAACGGGCCGCTAGCTGCGTAGCATTCTTTTTTCATATTGCAGTCGTCGGGGCAACTGGCGCGGTCGGTGGTGCTAACTGGGATCGGGCCGGTTTTGACGTTTGCTGATTTGAGGGTTAAATGTACTTGCATGATTTACTTTCGATTAGTTGATTGAATTGAATCGGTGACAAGTCACCCGCTAGCCCTCAAACAAGGGCTAGCGGGTGACTTGTCAAAGGGTTGTAGAGGTTGCGATTAAACGCGTCTGCATGTGCGCCGGATATGAATTAAAAATCTGACATAGTGTTATGTCGTCGGCGACTAGCTCAGTGGCTGCAATGACGGCCTGAATAGCGCGGAATTCAGTTTCAGCGTCTACGATGTACTGTTGACGGTTTGCGGCAATGATGTACTTTGTCATACTGTTACCCCATAAAATTCTTTGCCGCGAGCTTGGATCTGCTTGTTGGCTATGTCGTGCATCGTCCAGCAGTCTCTGTTGCCCCAATACGCGGCCTCCTCGTCGCTGTCTACGATGCTTTGCACTTCACGGGTAATTAACACGTTATGCACAATGTCAGAATTACGCGGAAACTGGTAATGCAACCAGTTGCTAAAAAAATTCAGGTATTCGGCGCGAGTTGATTTCATGGTGTTTTCCTTTGGTTAATTTACTGAACTCTCTATATATACATGAGAGAATCGTGCCAACTCTTGCAAGTGATTGATTTACATAGTATAGAAAAAACCCTATGTAAGGGAATTACTTACAAATATGTGGGTAATGTGGGTTTGACGTGGGTTAGTGGCATGACCCACGGAATAGCTATATGGGGCTTGATAATTTTCATGTTGTGGACTATGTACCCATTATTTTAGAAGATGTTAACTGTTGAATTAGATGTAATACTATATAGCTATATAACCATGTATATGGGCGGCGACCGCAAAATCAAATGACCCACATGTCCACACACGTTTCATATAGGCCATAAAATTACATTATAGGTATTATATTGAAACCTTATAGCCTACAATATAAATATAAACTTAATACTTTGCAGGTGGGTAAATCTCAAATGACCCACATGTCCACATGTTAGTGGCCACTAACTGGCGTGAAAATCTAAGTTAGTAACCGCTAACCAGGTGATGTAAGTACTCACTCACTTAAGTCTAGCCGTAAGTGTGCGGCCACTAACTTGCAGATGTAAGTGAGCACTCACTAACTTGTGGCCTGTAAGGATGCAGTAAGAATGCTTTTAGTTTGAGGGGGAGGGTAGGGCCCGCACGAAGGGCCAGCGCGTACGGAGCGTTCACGAACAATTTTTTTTTATTTTTAAATTGCCCACATGACCCACAGTCTGATATATTTCAATCGCTGGCGCATAGCACCTGGTTTGACCAACGCTCCTTAACTTTGTATTTCCAGAACTCCCTGCGCCAGCACCAACATTGCGGGGTGGAGAAGAAGTATCTCGTTGGGCCCATAACCCAAAGATCGCTGGTGCGAATCCAGCCCCCGCTACCATCCATTACACTCGCGCACATGACATTCCACAGTCTTCCATTTGAGCCGCGCAAAATCGTTGCGACCGAAGCGCGGTTGAACAAAATCTACGACGCCGCCAAGCTGGGCTTGAAGGGCGACGCATTGGCGTTGGCTTCCGGCATGTTGCCGACCGAGTACCGGCAACTGTGCGAGCTAGACCCCATCGCAGACCTGGCGGCGCAAAAAGGCAAAGCCGACGGCGAACTGGAAATGTCCACCTGTCTGCACAAGGCAGCCAAGGAAGGCGACGCTAAGGCGGCGCTAGCGATCCTGCAACACTCCCACGGTTGGGTGGCCAAGCAATCCATCAGCATAGATGTCGATCAGCGCATCAGCATCATCGGCGCATTGCGCCAAGCAGAGTCACGGGTTGTTGATGTGATCGCCCACGAACCGAGTCCTACGTTACAACCGAAGCTAAATGCAGAACACCATATACAGCGCTGAAGACGAACAAGAGTTGATGGCCAGGCTTTGGAGTCCGGCGATCAAGGACAACCCGCTGGCGTTTGTAATGTTTGCGTTTCCCTGGGGCGTTAAAGGTACGCCGCTGGAAAACTTCAGCGGCCCGCGCCGTTGGCAGCGCGAGGTGTTGCTGGACATCGCGGAGCACATCCGGCTCAACCAAAGCAAGCTGGACTTTGACGTGCTGCAAGAAGCAATATCGTCTGGCCGTGGTATTGGTAAGTCAGCTTTGGTCAGTTGGGTCACCATCTGGATGCTGGCCACAAGGATTGGCTCGACAACCATCATCTCGGCCAACAGTGAGTCCCAGCTCCGCAGTATCACATGGGCCGAGATCACCAAGTGGCTGGCAATGTCGATCAACAGCCACTGGTTTGAGGTGTCAGCCACCCGAGTGATGCCCGCCAAGTGGCTGACTGAGTTGGTTGAGCGCGATTTGAAGAAGGGCACACGCTACTGGGGCGTTGAAGGGCGGCTGTGGTCAGCCGAAAACCCCGACGCTTACGCTGGTGTGCACAACTTTGACGGTGTTTTGGTGATTTTTGACGAGGCAAGCGGCATAGACGACTCAATTTGGGCCGTTACTGGCGGTTTTTTCACAGAAAACACGCCAAATCGCTTCTGGCTGGCGTTTTCTAACCCGCGCCGCAACACTGGGTACTTCTACGAAGCGTTCAACAGCAAACGCGAGTTCTGGAAAAGCCGCGTGGTGGACGCTAGGACGGTCGAAGGCACCGACAAACAGGTCTACGAGCGAATAATTGCGGAATATGGGCCAGAGTCGGCGCAAGCGCACGTCGAGGTGTACGGCATGTTCCCCAACGCGGGCGATGACCAGTTCATTGGGGCTGACATTGTGGACGACGCGATGAAGCGGACAAAATACCAAGATCAATCCGCGCCAATAGTGATCGGGGTCGATCCGGCGCGGTTTGGAGCGGATGCGACCGTCATTGCGGTGCGCCAAGGGCGCGACATTGTGAAGATCATGCGCCACAGGGGCGACGATACCATGACGGTGGTCGGGCACGTGATCGAAGCGATTGAAGAATTCAAACCAACGCTGGTGGTGATCGACGAAGGCGGCCTGGGCGCGGGCATCGTGGATCGGCTCAAGGAGCAGCGGTACAAGATCAAGGGCGTGAACTTCGGAAATAAGGCGAAGAACCCGATCATGTATGGCAACATGCGCGCGCAGATGTGGGGCGACATGCGCGATTGGCTCAAGACGGCGAGCATTCCAAACGACAGGTTCTTGAAGACGGACTTGATTTCGCCTATGATGAAGCCTGACTCAAGAGGCACGATATTCTTGGAGTCGAAGAAGGACATGAAGTCGCGGGGGCTGGCGTCACCAGATGCCGCCGACGCGATTGCTGTTACATTTGCATTTCCTGTGGCGCATCGTGAGTACACTGAACCGACGCGCAAGGTATACTCTGGCCAACGTGCCGTAGCAACTGGATGGATGGGAGCTTAATATGCCACTCGTTAAATCAAAATCACCCGAAGCGTTTCGCAAGAACATCAAGGCCGAAGTTGCTGCCGGTAAGCCTGTCAAACAAGCAGTCGCAATTGCTTACGCAACCAAGCGCGAAGCAGAAAAGAAGAAGAAATAATGGCAGATTACACAGGCATCGCCGCAGCTGGCGCTGTGGCCAACGGTGGCGACAAGAAGACCGACTCTGGCATTCTGTCCACCGCCCGCACTCGCCTCAACATGGCGATCGCCGCGCTGTCTGAAAGTCGTGAAGATGAGATTGATGACCTGAAGTTCTACGCTGGTTCGCCCGACAACCACTGGCAATGGCCAGCGGACGTGTTGGCCACCCGTGGTGCTGTGCAAGGTCAGACGATCAACGCACGACCGACGCTTACCATTAACAAGCTGCCCCAACATGTACGACAAGTCACCAACGACCAAAGGCAGAACCGCCCAAGTGGCAAGGTTATTCCAGCCAATGACGACGCCGACGTTGAAGTCGCCGAAATCTTCAACGGCATGGTCAGACACATCGAATACATCAGCGACGCTGACGTCGCCTACGATACGGCGTGTGAAAACCAAGTCTCCTACGGCGAAGGCTACATCCGCATCCTGACCGAATACTGCGACGACAACACGTTTGACCAAGATTTAAAGATTGGTCGCATCCGCAACAGTTTCAGTGTCTACATGGATCCAATGATCCAAGACCCAACTGGCGCAGATCAAAAATGGTGCTTGGTCACTGAAGACATACCCAAAGACGAATACGCCCGCAACTACCCTGACTCAGCCCCGATCACCACCTTGCAATCAATGGGTGTTGGTGACCAGAACCTGAGCCAGTGGATAACTGAAGACACCGTGCGGGTGGCTGACTATTACTACCTAGACTACGACAAAGCAACGCTCAACCTGTACCCAGGGAACGTGACCGCATTTGACGGCACCCCAGAAGACAAACAACTGAAAGAGCTATATGGAAAACCTAAAAAATCTCGTCAATCTGATCGTGTCCAAGTTAAATACTGCAAGATTAACGGCTATGAAATTCTTGAAGAACGCGATTGGGCGGGGAAATATATCCCCATAGTCCGAATCGTTGGTAATGAGTTTGAGGTCGATGGCCGTTTGTATGTGTCTGGCCTTGTGCGTAACGCCAAGGATGCCCAGCGCATGTACAACTACTGGGTCAGCCAAGAAGCAGAAATGCTGGCCTTGGCACCGAAAGCGCCATTTATTGGCTACGGCGGCCAGTTTGAAGGCTACGAAACCCAATGGAAATCAGCAAATACGCAAAATTGGCCGTATTTGGAGGTCAATCCAGACGTTACAGACGGTCAAGGTGCAGTACTGCCGTTGCCTGCTCGCGCGCAGCCACCTATGGCTTCCAGCGGTCTGTTGCAAGCCAAAGCCGGTGCATCTGAGGATATTAAGTCCACCACCGGCCAATATGATGCGTCTTTGGGTATGAAATCCAATGAACGCTCAGGCAAAGCGATCCTCGCGCGCCAGCGCGAAGGCGACGTCGGCACTTACCATTACGGCGACAATTTGGCCCGTGGTGTGCGCCACATCGTGCGTCAATTGGTGGACTTGATCCCCAAGATTTACGACACCCAGCGTGTGGCTCGCATCATCGGCATGGATGGCGAAACCAAGATGGTCAAGCTAAACCCTGATCAGCCTGAAGCAGTTCGCAAGATCACTGACCCGAACAACCCCAACGTGGTGATCGACAAGATTTACAACCCAAGCGTTGGCAAGTACGACGTGGTGGTGGCGACCGGCCCAGGGTACGCGACCAAGCGCCAAGAGGCGTTGGAAGCAATGGCTCAACTGTTGCAAGGCAACCCACAACTATGGGCTGTTGCCGGTGATTTGTTTGTCAAGAACATGGATTGGCCAGGCGCGCAAGAGATGGCCAAACGGTTTGCCAAAACGATTGACCCCAAACTCATGGAAGACGGCGACAAGCCGCCAGAGTTGCAAGCCGCCGAACAACAGATTCAAGCAATGGGCCAAGAATTGGATCAGTTGCATGGAATGCTTACCAATGTCGGCAAATCCATTGAAGCGCAAGACATGCACCGCAAAGACTTTGAAGCTCAGGTCAAAGCGTACCAAGCTGAAACACAGCGAATTTCTGCTGTACAAGCCAGCATGTCACCTGAACAGATTCAAGACATTGTGCTGGGCACCGTGCATGGCATGATTACTTCTGGCGATTTGATTAACGAAATGCCTAGCCGAGACATGGATACTGGCCCTGAGATGCCGCAAGAAGGTATGGAACAACAAGGTATGCCGCCTCAAGGCGGTATGCCACCACAAGGAATGCCACAATGATGTACAAGGCCGCTGATTTCGTAGGTATGCTGTTTTTGGCCAGAGATGTGGCGCACAGCGTTCACCTGAACACTCGTAGCTATTCCAAGCACGTTGCGCTCAATATTTTTTACGACCGCATCATTGACGCAGCGGATGATTTTGCTGAAGCCTATCAAGGTCGTCATGGTTTGATGGGGCCAATCACACTGCATTCGGCCACCAAAACAGCCAACATCATTGATTTCTTGCAAGGTCAATTGGACGACATTGAAAAGTGTCGTTATGACGTAGTGGACAGAACCGATATGTCGCTACAACAATTGATTGATAATATCATTGAGATTTATCTGCGTACCCTCTATAAACTTCGCTTTTTGGCATAAGGACACATCATGGCAAATTACAAAGCTCTCACTGCCACAGCACAAGTAAAAGTTGGTGCAGGCAAACTTAAAGGCATTTTTGTCAGTTCTGGCACTGCGCCCACTGTTGCTGTTTACGACACCGACACGGCCAGCACCAGCGGCACCACATTGATTGCGACGTTTATCGCGGCTTCCCCAGGCAACTATCCGTTGCCAGGCGACGAAGCGGGCGTATACTTCAGCAAAGGACTGTATGTTGTACTGGGTGGAACAAGCCCAGTTGCGACAGTTATTTACGATTAACCGTACTGGTGCGGATCACCAGGGAATCTTTGAGATTCAAAAATGACTGAAGAAGTCCAACAACCCTTAGCGGAAGTAGACTCCGCGCCCGCAGCAGAAGTGACGGCCACTCCTGAGACAAATGTAAACGCGCCGGAAGTCGCTGATGAAGCAAAAGAATCAAGGGTTTTTACCCAAGAAGAACTTGATGCAGCAATCGGCAAAAGGCTTGCAAGAGAACAACGTAAGTGGGAAAGAGAGCAGACTCAACGCCAAGCGGAAGCCCAAACGCTGAGAGCGCCAGCAAGTATCCCGTCAGTTGATCAGTTTGAAAGCACTGAAGCCTATGCAGACGCATTGGCCTATCAGAAAGCCGAACAACTGCTTGCCCAACGAGAACAAGCACGGCAGCAATCTGCAATCATTGAGTCTTATCACGAACGCGAAGAAGAAGCTCGGACAAAGTACGACGATTTTGAACAAGTCGCCTACAACCCGAAACTTCCAATTACTGACGTGATGGCTGAGTCGATTCGCGCCTCGGATATTGGCCCTGAAGTAGCTTACTACCTCGGAGCAAACCCCAAGGAAGCGGAACGAATTTCTCGTCTTGCGCCTATCGTGCAGGCTAAAGAAATTGGGAGAATTGAGGCCAAGATGGCCAACGATCCTCCCGTAAAACGAACCTCGTCTGCGCCAGCACCGATTTCGCCTGTTACTGCTCGCTCCTCTGGGGGCCCAGCTTATGACACTACTGATCCACGGTCTACCAAGACCATGACGGATTCGCAGTGGATTGAAGCTGAACGAGCAAGACAACGAAAAAAGTGGGAATCGCAAGCCAACCGCTAAACAATTTTTGAAGGATTTTTTCCATGTCTAACAGTATCTTAACGATTGACATGATCACCAGAAAAGCTCTCGAGATTCTCGAGAACAACTTGGTGCTCACCCGTAACGTGAACCGTCAGTACGACGACAGCTTCGCTGTCGAAGGTGCCAAGATCGGTTCAACCCTGCGTATCCGTTTACCCGACCGCGCTCTGGTAACTGACGGTGCCGCCCTGCAAGTTCAGGACGACAACGAACAGTACACAACTCTGTCTGTTGCTTCACAAAAGCACATTGGCGTGAACTTCACTTCTGCTGAATTGACCATGCAATTGGACGATTTTGCAGAACGTGTTCTCAAGCCCCGTATTAGCCAATTGGCTTCCAGCATTGATGCTGACGTTGCCAATGCTTACAAAACCATTGGTCAAACTGTTGGCACACCTGGCACTACTCCTTCTTCTTCTTTGGTGCTGTTGCAAGCCCAGCAGAAGCTGAATGAATCTGCCGCTGTGATGTCACCTCGTTATGCCACCGTCAACCCTGCTGCAAACGCTGGTTTGGTCGAAGGCATGAAAGGTTTGTTCAATCCCACCGACACCATCAGCAAGCAGTTCAAGAACGGCATGATGGGCACTGGCGTGTTGGGCTTTGACGAGATCAACATGTCTCAGTCAATCAAGCAACACACTACCGGCACTCGCGCCGCCACTGGCAACACCACTGGCGCTGCTGTGACAACTGAAGGTTCTTCTACTCTGACATTGACTGTCGGCTCTGGTGAACTGATCGCTGTTGGTGACGTGTTTACGATTGCTGACTGCTACGCTGTGAACCCACAAACCCGTGAATCCACTGGTTCGTTGTTCCAGTTCGTTGCTTTGGCTTCTTCAACTTCCACCACCACTGCTACAGTGACCGTGGCTCCTATGTACTCAGCAGCTCATGCTCTGGCTACCATGCTGACTTTGCCTGCTACCAGCAAAGCCGTCGTGTTTGTCGGTACGGCCAGCACTCAGTATCCACAGAACTTGATCTATCACAAAGACGCGATTACTTTTGCAACCGCCGACTTGTTGCTGCCTCAAGGTGTCGATATGGCTGCTCGCGCTGTCCATAACGGTATCAGCTTGCGCGTTGTTCGTCAGTACGACATCAACAACGATCGTATGCCTTGCCGTATCGACGTACTGTATGGCTACAGCACAATTCGTCCACAGATGGCTTGCCGTCTCTGGGGTTAATTTAAATAATTTTTCAAGGAATAAATCATGGCTACATTACCTAATGGCGCAGGCGGTTACCAAGTTGGTGACGGCAATCTGACAGAAGCTCAACTCGTTGTACAAACTATCCCCGCGTCTTTGACTGCGGATACCACATTGACTGCTGCTCAAGTAGCAGTCGGTTTGGTTGTTTGTGCAAAAGCCTCGGATGCTACATTGACAGTTACTCTGCCCACAGCAGCGTTGCTTGATGCAGCTATCCCAAGCGCAAAAGTTGGTTCAGCTTTTAGCTTGACAATTTGCAACAACAACAACACTGGCGCATCGTCTACCGTTCCGGTCACAACAGGCACTGGTATTACGATCTTTGGCTCAGTCACTGTCCCACGTTTCGGTGCTTACACCTACCGTTTTGTGAAGACTGGCGACGCAGCTTATTCGGCATTTTTGATGTAATTAATGGGGGCTTCGGCCCCTATTTTTAAAGGAAAAAATCATGCCAAATACTCAAGCAGTAGGTGTTGCGTATAGCGACCCCGAATTCACTACCTGCTACGCTAGTCAAGAAATTGGCTACAGCGCAGCAGCCCAAGGCGCGGTAACGCAGTTAACCAGCAAATCCACAGGCGTGACGCTGAATAACAGCGCTGGCCGCATCACAATGAACAACGCGGCATTGGCTGGCGCTACTGCTGTGTCGTTCATTTTGACCAATAGCTTGATTTCCATCAATGACACAATCATTGTGTGTGTTTCTAGCAATACTACGGGCAGTGCTGCGGGGGCTTACACCACTTACGTTTCGTATTTGGCTGCTGGCTCTGCTTTAATTACGTTGCGAAATTTGACTGCTGCCACTTCATATTCTGAAGCTGTCATCATCAATTTTTCCATCATTCACGGCGCAAGCTAACCAAACGGGGGCCTAAACAGCCCCCTCTTAAACTATGGCTGTTATTTACATGTCTCATGAAGTTCACGGTGCCAAGGTTGCAACGATGGAGCTTGAAGCTGTGGAAGATGAAAAGAATGGCTGGGTGCGATATACTTTAGACACGCCTGTTGAGGCGGCTCCACTGGAAGTCAAACGTCGTCGTAGCCGATCACCAGAGGTGGTTGAACAAGGAGCTTAAACATGGCCACATACACTGCTGGCGATCAAATCAATAGAGCATTGCGATTGCTTGGCGTGTTGGCTGAAGGTGAAACTCCAGCCGCGTCCGTGTCTCAAGATTCGCTGATGGCGTTGAATCAAATGATCGACTCATGGAACACTGAGCGTTTGGCTGTTTTCAGTACCCAAGATCAAATATTTACTTGGCCAGCGGGTCAAATTAACCGCACCCTTGGCCCAACAGGTAATTTTGTAGGTAACCGGCCCATATTGTTGGACGATGCTACCTACTATCGTGACGCTAGCACCAATGTGTCTTACGGCATAAAAATGATTAACCAACAGCAGTACGATGGTATTGCTGTTAAAACCGTGACATCTACATATCCGCAAGTCTTGTTTATTAACATGACTTACCCCGATGTTGATATGTACGTCTATCCACAGCCCACGCGGGATTTGGAATGGCACTTCATTTCGGTTGAGGAATTGACTCAGCCCGCCACTTTGGTGACCAACATCCTGTTTCCACCAGGCTATTTGCGGGCGTTTACTTACAATTTAGCAATGGAAATTGCGCCTGAGTTTGGTGTGGAGCCTAGCCCTCAAGTGCAACGCATTGCAATGACCAGCAAGCGCAATCTGAAACGCATCAACAATCCTGACGACATCATGTCAATGCCTTACGCCATTGTGGCCAGCCGCCAGCGTTTCAACATCTACGCCGGTAATTATTGATGAAGACACCGATTCTTGGCGCAAGCTACGTTGCCCGCAGCGTCAATGCTGCCGACAATCGCATGGTCAATCTGTACCCAGAAGCCACGCCAGACGGCGGCAAGGAAGCGGCTTTTCTGACGCGCTGCCCTGGGCTTCAGTTTTTGCAAACCATTGGCACCGGCCCGATCCGTGCCCTTTGGGCGCATCAGACCAACGGGTCGGACTTTTACGTCGTGTCTGGCTTGGAAGTCTATAAAGTCACAGGGCTCACCAATGTACCTAGACTGCTTGGCAACGTGACCGGCACAGGCCAAGTATCAATTGCTGACAACGGCACTCAGATATTCTTTGCCTGCAATCCTGACAGTTACATCTACAACGAAGTCACAGATGTTTTTCAGCAAATCACTGATCCAGATTTCCCTGGCGCAGTGACCGTGGGCTACTTGGACGGCTACTTTGTGTTCAATGAACCTGACAGCCAAAAGGTGTGGGTGACATCTTTGTTGGATGGCTTGTCTGTCGATCCGCTGGACTTTGCCAGCACTGAAGGCTCACCCGACGGTTTGGTGGCCATCAACGTAGACCACCGCGAAGCATGGATGTTTGGCACCGACTCAATTGAAGTCTGGTACGACGCAGGATTGGCCGACTTCCCCCTGACCCGTATTCAAGGCGCTTTTAACGAGATCGGCTGCGTGGCGGCATTTTCAGTGGCCAAGCTGGACAACGGTTTGTTTTGGCTGGGCACTGACGCCCGTGGCCAAGGCATTGTCTACAGAGCCAACGGCTACACCGGCCAACGGGTGTCCACCCATGCTATTGAGTACGCAATTGCTCAGTACAGCGACATTTCAGACGCGGTGGCCTACACCTACCAGCAAGAAGGCCATGCTTTTTACGTCCTGACGTTTCCCACCGGCAACGCCACATGGGTGTTTGACGTGGCTACCCAAGCATGGCATGAACGTGCTGGCTGGGACAACGGAGAATTTACCCGCCACCGATCCAATTGTCAGTGCAACTTTGGTGGCAACACCATTGTGGGCGACTTTGAGAATGGCAACATCTACAAAATGACGTTGGATGTCTACGCCGACTATGATCAACCTCAAAAATGGCTGCGCTCATGGCGGGCGCTGCCCAGCGGCACAAACAACCTCAAGCGCACCGCGCACCACAGTTTGCAATTAAATTGCGAATCAGGCACGGGGTTGGCTACTGGCCAAGGCGATGACCCACAAGTTATGTTGCGTTGGTCTGATGATGGCGGCCATACTTGGAGTAACGAACACTGGTCACCTATGGGCAAGATCGGTGCGTACTACCAGCGAGTGTTTTGGAGAAGGCTTGGCATGACGCTCAAGCTGCGGGACAGGGTTTATGAAGTGTCTCAGACTGATCCTGTAAAGGCAGCCATCATGGGCGCTGAATTGATTCTGAGCCCGACCAATGCCTGAACAACTTAATATAACGAACCTACCTTCGTCGCGCGTCGAGTTTATCGACCCTCGCACGGGGTTGATGTCGCGTGAATGGTACCGGTTCTTTTTAAACCTGTTTACCTTGACCGGCGGCGGCAATAACCAGACATCTTTGGATGACCTGCAACTTGCACCGCCGTTTGTGCCATCTAGCGGCGGTACAGGTACGGTTACTTCGGTTGATGTGTCTGGCGGCACCACAGGCTTGACCACTTCTGGTGGCCCAATTACCACCAGCGGCACAATTACTTTTGCTGGTACGTTGAATATTGCCAACGGCGGCACGGGTGCCACAACAGCCGCAGGCGCTCCATTTGCGCTCAAAGGTGCCAACGCCGACATTACCAGTTTGGCGGGGCTTACTGGCCCTATCAGCAGCCCAACCTATGTGCAATTTGGCAGTGGGTCAGGCACTACATTAGCCGCTGGCCGCATGTGGTACGACAACTCCACGGGTTCGCTTAACTTTGGTATGGGTGGTGGCAACATTACCCAGCAAGTTGGTGAAGAGCTATTTATTTACGGCAAAGCCTCTGCGGCAATTACAGACTCCCCGCTTCAAATTGTTTACCATACCGGCACGGTAGGCGCTAGCGGCGTTATTACGTTTGCCCCTACGATTGCGGGCATTACAAACGCAAACGACATTGTTGGCGTAGCTACTGAAAATTTGGCGCTTAATGATTTTGGACGAGTCACAACTTATGGTCTAGTACGTGGTATTACAACCAACGGCACTGCTTTTGGTCAAACTTGGGCTGATGATGACGTAATCTGGTACGACCCAGTAACTGGCAACCCTACTAACGTTGAGCCTGTTGCGCCTAACATTAAGATGCAAATTGGCCTTGTGGTTAGCGCAGGCTCTGGTGGTTCTGGCTCGTTTCAAGTAGCCTTGCAGCGTGGGTCTACGCTTGGCGGCACTGACTCTAATGTGCAGTTTGGCACTTTGGCCAACAACAACCTGATTGCCTACGACAGCACGTTAGGCTATTGGAAAAACGTCACCGCGACCACTTTGGGCTTAGGTACGGTTACTTCGGTGGCCGCATCTGTGCCGTCGTTTCTATCAGTTACCGGCTCACCTATCACAACTTCAGGTACTTTAGCCATTTCCTACTCAGGGACGGCTTTGCCGGTGGCTAACGGCGGTACAGGCACGGCCACACCCGCGCTGGTTGCAGGCACCAATGTGACCATTTCAGGCACTTGGCCAAATCAAACAATCAACTCAAGCAACCCAGGCGGCACGGTCACTTCGGTCGCTGCTACGGTGCCTTCATTCTTGTCTGTCACCGGCTCACCAATTACTTCATCTGGCACCTTGGCCATCACCTACTCAGGAACGGCGCTGCCTATTCTTAATGGCGGTACAGGTCAAACTACTGCCACCGCAGCATTTAATGCCTTGTCGCCCATCACAACCGCAGGCGACTTGATCCTTGGAAACGGCACCAACAGCGCCACAAGGCTGGCCATTGGGCTAAATAACTACGTTCTGACATCCAACGGCACCACGGCGACATGGGCAGCGGCCAGCGGCAGCGGGGCGACGATCAGCAATGACGTAGCCACATCAACCAACATCTATCCCTTGCTTGCTGCGGCTACGTCAGGTGCTTTGGCCACGGCGTACACCAGCAATGCCAACCTGTTGTACAAGCCGTCTACAGGTGAATTCTTGGCCCAGCAATTTAACGCAGGGAATGGAATTTACGTCAACAGCAAGACGGTTGCAACAAGTTACACTATAGCCACTGGAAATTCAGGCATGTCGGCTGGGCCGATCACCATCGCCAGCGGCAAGTCAGTGACTGTTTCGTCCGGCTCCCGTTGGGTAATTCTGTAAAAAGGTGCTTCAATGACTGTAACCGCCAAGAATCTAGTTCCAGCCAAGACGGTCGAGGCCACGCAGACCACGCAATATATTGCCAATGGTGTGACCACGATCATTGACAAATTCACAGCCACCAATTACAGCGGTTCTGCGGCCACCATCAGCGTCAACTTGATCACCGCCACGGGCACCGCCAGCAACGACAACTTGATTGTCAAAGCCAAATCCTTGGCCGCGTCTGAAACGTACATTTTTCCTGAGCTTGTTGGCCACATCTTGCCATCTGGCGGTTTTATTTCGACAATCGCAGGCACAGCCAGCGCCATCAACATGCGCGTCAGCGGAAGGGAAATCTCGTGAACGATGTAATAGCTTCTGATTTAATGCAGGGTAAAGTCCAAGCGTTGCAAGATGCTTTGATGGCTTTTGAGCCTTATCAACCTGAAACTGAACATGTGTTCCACGGCGGTATGTACTGCCGTAAAGTCTTTCGCCATGCTGGCGTTTTAGTGGTTGGTAAGGTTCACAAAAAAGAACATTTTTATTTGATAGTGTCGGGCACAGTAGCAATCACTACCGACGATGGGGTGCAGCGTGTAACAGGGCCACATTTGCTGTGCAGTAAGCCTGGCACCAAACGCGCGGTGTACGCGGAGACAGATGCGCTGTGCATGACGTTTCACAGAACTGAATCTACAGATGTAGAAGCAGCAGAAGAAGAACTTGTTGAAGATGAGCCTAACAGTATGTATGGCATCGGCAACCAAGTAAAAGTTAAGGAGCTAACATGACTTTTTGGGTCGCAGGAGCTGTAGTAGGCAGTTCAATCATAGGCGCAAACGCCGCAAATAGGTCTGCTAGCGCAATGGCGGGCGCGTCTGACCGCGCTGCGGATTTGCAATACGAACAATACCAAGACACCGTTAGACGTCAAAAACCGTTTTATGATGTAGGCGTTAATGCGTTGCCGGAATTGGTTGAAGCGTCAAAATACAAACCGTTTGGTATGGATCAGTTTCAAGCCGATCCAGGTTACGCATTTCGATTAAGCGAAGGCACAAAAGCCTTGGAGCGATCCGCTGCGGCCCGTGGTGGTTTGCTGTCTGGCGGCACTGGCAAGGCGCTTACGCGATTTGGCCAAGAAATGGGCTCGCAAGAGTACACCAACGCATTCAATCGCTATCAGGCCGAGCGTACCGCTCGTCTGCAACCTTTACAATCATTGACAGGTATGGGTCAAAGTACAGGCCAACAAGTTAGCCAAGCGGGGCAAAGTATGGCTTCAAATGTTGGTGAAGCTATTGGCAGCGGCGCGGCTGCACGGGCGTCTGGCTATGTAGGCGGCGCAAATGCGCTAACCGGCGGTTTAAATACTTACTTGAATTATTCAAATAGCCAAAATATGTTGGGTGCATTAAGAGGTGGTGGAAACGGTATTCCATTAGGCCCAACCGGCTCATACCCGACTAATGCCTCTGGCGCTGTTCCATTATATTAAGGACTAAACCATGCCTATTGACCCTAGAATTTCACTTGGCGTTCAATCACTTCAGTTGGCTGATCCGTTGGCGCAGTACGGCCAAATTGCGAATATCCAAAATGCGCGAAATCAAAATGCGTTGGCGCAGTATCAGTTGTCTACTGCTCAACGTGAGCAAGAGTCGGTAAATGCTTTGAACGAAGCGTATGCAAAAGCGTATGACGTTAGAACAGGCAAGATAGACCGCAATCTTCTACGCGAATCTTTGGCTAGAGGCGGTTTTGGGTCTAAGTTGCCTGGGATTGAAAAAACGCTTACCGAAGCCGATAAAGAAGCGGCGCTGCTTCAAGAAGTGCAAGGCAAAGTAGCGGCGCAACCAACAGCATTGGCCAAACAACAATCTGACTTGCTTGATGCAAAACTAAAACAATCCCGCGCGTTTTTAGATACGCTTGACCCCGCCGATCCAAACGCGCCTGCAAAGTATTTGCAATGGCATGAAGCTAACCATACAGACCCAATTATTGGCCCTGCGTTAAAAGCGCGAGGCGTGACCGCAGATCAATCGCGCGCTCAAATTGAAGCCGCACTTGCACGAGGCCCACAAGCCTTTGCTGATCTAATCAACGGTTCCAAACTTGGCACTGAAAAGTTTATGGAGTTAAACAAGCCAAATACAACTACGATTAATCAAGGTGGTCAAACGCAAGTGCTTCAAACCCCTGGACTTGGTGGTACGCCCGTATCTAAGGGGATATACGCCGATGTGCCGTTGCCGCCGCTTGTGGAAGCACAAAAATCACGAATTGCTAAAGCTGGCGCGTCAAATATTACGATGTCCACCGAAAAAGCGTATGGCAGCCAACTTGCGGGTAAAGTAGCTGACGCTGACATTGCTAAATTAACTACCGCAGAAAAAGCGCCGGAAATGGCTGCAAACGCTGACCGCGTACTTGATTTGCTTAAGCAAGGCAACGTATTTACAGGCTCTGCTGCCGATATTAAACTTAATATCGCCAGAGGTTTAAATATTCTTGGCGCAAGCAACGACGAAAAAATTGCAAACACTGAATTGTTAGTTTCTGGTTTAGCAAAGAACACTTTGGGCGCGGTTAAATCGTCAGGTTTAGGTACAGGTCAAGGATTTACAGATAAAGACTTGTCGTTTTTGCAAGATGCTGAAGGTGGCCGCATCACGCTTAACGCGCAAACTTTGGAGAGATTGGCTAGATTGTCTCGCAAAGCCGCAGAAGGCAGTGCTGAAGCATGGAATAAACGATCCAAACAAATTCCCAAAACGGCAACCGAAGGCACGGGCCTTTCTACTGAGCCAATTAACGTGCCTAAACGTGTAGAAGCCGCGCCAGCGTTAACTGCGGTTAACCCAAAAACAGGTGAACGCATACAGTCTCTTGATGGTGGCAACACTTGGAAACCAGTAGGAGGTAAATAATGGCTTTACCCGCTGGATTTGAACTTGAACAAGCCGCACCGCAGCAGCCGCCTGCGGGCATGAAGTTGCCGCTAGGTTTTGAAATGGAAACCAGTAGCGGCATCCCTAAACAACGCAGATCGTTTTCCGATGTACCTAGCGAAGCCTTAGCTAATCTTCCGTCAAGCGCGTCCAGTTTTTACAAAGGTTTGGTAACCGCAATTACAAACCCTGTGCAAACAGTGTCGGGCGTGTTGGATGTTGGGGCTGGCGCGTTGCAAAAATTGTTACCTAAAGATTTGGTAGATATGGTCAACCAAATTGACAACAACCCTGAAGCAGCTAAACGTGCTGTTGATGCGGCTAATGCTGTTGGTGGCATGTTCAAAGACCGCTATGGAAGTGTTGAAGCGTTAAAGAACACTTTGGCGACTGACCCTGTGGGCGCAGCAGCCGATTTATCTACGCTGTTCACCGGCGGCGCATCAGCAACGGCGCGTGTAGCGCCCGCCGTATCAAAAGTAATGGGCACAGTTGGCAAGTACACCAATCCATTGGCACCTGTCACTGCGGCAGTTGGATATGGAACAGCGTTGGGTGCTAAAGGCGCAGGAAATGTGATTGACGCAATCACCGGTGATCGTGCGGCAAACCGCGCGGGTACTATTGTTCGCAACGCGCTAACCGAAGAAGGCAGAACGCCGCAAAATTTAGCTGCGGCGCAAAATGCCTTGGCCAACGCGCAACCTAACATGACAGTACGGCAGGCTTTGGCTGATGTGACATCACCACAAGTTCAATATCTTGGCGAAACTGTTCAAGCTAAGACTGCACCTGGACGCGCTTTGTCTGTGCAACAAGCTCAAGAAGCCGACCGTTTGGCACGTCTGCAAGCTGTTACGCCAAGTTTAAAATCCGCTGAAGCTATGCGGGGCAACGTAAGCGGCCCGTTGTACGCCGCAGCTACGCAACCCACTACAGCAGTAAACGTGTTGCCGTTGACGCAACAAATTGACGGTTTGCTCGCCGCAAACCCAGGCAACGCCAAACTGGTGTCTGCATTGAACCAAGTCAAAACTGGTTTAGAAGCAAGCACAAATGCTCAACAAGTTTCTTCGGTATTGGACAACCTTAAAGATTTGATTTCCAATAAAGACAACAAGTTTATTGTCAAGAATCTGACCAATGTTAAAAGCACGATTGAACAAGCGTTACCTGGATACCAACAGGCGCAGCAAGTCTTTGCCGCCGCGTCACCACCAGTTAACCAAGCCAAAGTCTTGAACGCTATGACAAACGTGCTTGAGCAACCGCTGGGCGTTGGTGAACGTGCGGGGCCGTTTATGAACGCATTGGGTCGTGGTGAGTCGGCGCTACTCAAAAAAGCGACTGGCGAAGCGCGATACTCTGATTTAAGCCAAGTGTTGTCTCCGCAACAAATGAATGTCGTTAAAGGCGTTGAGTCTGAATTGAAACGCAATGCTGAAGTTGTCAGTCAGACGCAAAAAGGCGCGGATGCCATGAAGATAATCATGGACGCTAACCAATCCAAGTTCCGCTTGCCAAGTTTTCTGGATGTTAAAGTAACTTTGACAAACCAAGTGCTTGATATTCTTAAAGGCAAGATGAGCACCAATGTACTGAAAGAATTGGAAAAAGGATTTGCGTCTGCGGATAACTTTAAAGACCTTTTAGGTAAAGTCCCCGCATCGCAACGAATTGATGTTCTCAAAGCGCTTGGCCAAGCCCAAAGTGAGTTAAGCCCCACCAAACTTAACATCATTACGCAAACTCAAAATGCGTTGGCCCCCACGCAAGAAAATCAAAACGCTTTGAGTGAGCCTTTAAAAGTTGAAATTAGAGGTTTCAATCGTGAATAACAAACTTGAGGTAAACACATGGCTGGTTTAACCCCCTCCCCCAAACAACAGATTTTCGGAACGGATGGCCTGCCTCTCGTCGGCGGCAAAATCTACACCTACGCAGGCGGTACTTCAACGCCTATCGCCACCTACACCGACTCGACTGCGACCACGGCCAACACCAATCCAATCATCTTGGACTCGTATGGCCAAGCCAATATCTGGTTGGTCAACACCACCAGTTACAAGTTTGTGGTCAAGACTGCTACGGACGTGCTGCTTTACACCGTAGACAACATTTCCATTCCGTTGGACGTGCTTGGCCTTGCCTCACCCCCACCGATTGGCAATACCACACCCAACACCGGCGCGTTCACCACGCTGTCGGCCAGCGGTGCCGTAGCGTTTGCTACTACCTTGGGCGTGACGGGTGCGGTGACCTTGGGCAGCACCTTGACAGTAGCTGGCCAACTGACGTTGAACAACACGGGTGCAGCCAAACTGAGCGTGGGCACCACCGTCCAACGCCCCACAGCCGTTACCGGCATGGTGCGCTACAACACCACCACCGGCAAGTTTGAAGGCTACGGCGCAACAGCGTGGGGAGCCTTGGGCGGCGGCGCAACTGGCGGCGGCGCTGACCAAGTGTTTGTGGAGAACGGCCAAACTGTGACGACAAGCTACACTCTCAGCACTGGCTTTAATGCAATGTCCACCGGCCCGATCACGTTGGCCAGTAGCGTTGTGGTCACTGTCCCTACCGGCGCTCGCTGGGTTGTTCTGTAAAGGAAATATATGTCATCAGTCGTTATCTCAGGAGACACCAGCGGGGCGGTAACAATATCAGCGCCTGCGGTGTCCGGCACAAACACGCTGACTTTGCAAGCCGCCACTGCGACAAGTGCTGTCAATACATTGGCAACAGCGGTTGCGTCAACATCTGGAACAAGCATTGACTTCACAAGTCTACCAAGCTGGATTAAACGAATCACTGTAAATTTTGCTGGCGTAAGTACAAGTGGAACAAGCGTAATACTTATCCAATTAGGGGATTCTGGCGGTATTGAAAATACAGGATACACCGCAGCGTCTTACAACGATACAGGCGGCTCAAACTCTACTTCAAGTGCTGGTTTTTCTGCAAACCAAGCTAGTGTTGCTGCATCAGCTTATAACGGATCGATGACAATAACAAGCCTGGGGTCAAATATTTTTGCTGAAACTGGAATTTTCTACAGATCAGGAACTGCTGGCATGGCGTATTGTGCTGGCACTAAAACACTTTCAGATACATTGACGCAAATACGCATTACAACAGTCAACGGCACAGACACATTCGATGCTGGCACTATCAACATTCTGTACGAAGGATAATCATGTCAATACTTGCTTTAACTTCTAACACGCTATCAAGTCCTGCCGCCGCAGGGCAGATCGAATACACAAGCCCCATCTTTGCCGCTACACCTATTGGTACACAGCGAGGCATTGTTCCTACTCAACAATATTACAGATTGAATTCTGACTATGTTGGTTCAAACGTCAATACAGCGCAGTCTATCTTTGGTGTTGGTGTGACGCTATCAAGCAGCACTGTGTACGAAATTGAAATGGTAGTTGCGTTCAATAAATCTGCTGGCGCAACTTCACATACTTTTTCAATTGGTTTTGGTGGTACAGCGACCGTGAACAATATGATGTATGAAGCAGTAGCAACCTCTAATGCCACATCCTACGCAACTTCAACAGCATCATTTTTGCAAACACTTCAAACGGCTGCATCACAACAAATTTTTGGCGCGGTAGCCAGTGCGACTTATTTCAACATGATTGTTGTAAAAGGCACAGTGTCAATCAACGCTGGCGGCACATTCATTCCGCAATACACGCTGTCAGCCGCCCCAGGCGGGGCTTACTCAACAGCCGCTGGTAGCTACATCCGAATCAATCCGCTTTCCGCATCTGGCGCAGCGACTAACGTGGGGACATGGGCATGAGTACAGTAATTGATGGATCAGCAAGCGTCACGATCAACTCTGGCGCAATTCTTGGCATTACTTCTGGCACTGCGGTTGCATCTACCAGCGGTACAAGCATTGACTTTACAAGTTTGCCAAGCTGGGTGAAGCGTATCACGGTGATGTTTAATGCTGTGTCTACTAACGGCACAAATATCCCTCAAATTCAAATAGGTTCTGGTAGCGTGGTTACAACAGGGTATAACTCTGTGGCAGGATATACATATTCTACTTCTACTGTCACCAGTTCAGCAACATCAGGATTTATTTTAGTAGGCGCGGGATCAATTGCAGCTACTTTTAGTATGTTTGGAAGTTTTGTTTTAACTAATATTTCAGGAAATACATGGGTACAAGCTGGAATTTTATCTAACACAGTTGGAACAGCAACTTCATCAGCATCTGCTGGTTCTCTTGCACTTAGTGGCACATTAGACCGCGTTCGCATTACTACGGTAGGTAGTACAGACACCTTTGACGCTGGTTCAATCAACATCCTTTACGAGTAAACATCATGACACACAGAATCGTAGTAAACGTAGAAACAGGCGTAGTCTCTCAAGTTGAGTACACCGCTGAAGAACAAGCTGCATACGATGCGGCTGTGGCTGCACAAGCAGCAGAGGCAGAGGCTGTGGTAGTAGTGCCGCCAACTGAGCCAGCAGCATGAGCGAAGAAATTGAAATAGATTTTGCAGTACATGAAGCTGTTTGCTCTGAACGCTACGCGGCCATTGAAAAGTCATTTGTCGATGGCGACAAGCGCATGACGCGGATTGAATACTTGCTCTACGTGCTGATTGGTGCCGTGCTACTTGGTCCAGGCTTTGCCGGTGATCTGGTCAAAAAAATATTGGGGCTGTAAATTGATCCGATCAGTTTGCTCATTGCTGCGAATTCCTGTGTTCAAGGAATTACAAAGCTGTGCGACCTGTACAAGCAAAGCAAAGCCAATTTCATCAAGATCAAGTCCACCGCTACAGAAATTGCATCCGACGCTCAAGCAGTCAGATCATGGTGGCAGCGACTGTTCGGAGCCGCGCCAGCCAGCCCCAAGCCTATGGCGAAAAAGGAAAAATTCGTTGACTACAACGAATCACAAGCGATGGCAGACATCGTTGCCGAGCTAACAAAATTCTGGACGCTGCAAGATAAGTTGGCCGAGTTTTTGAGGGCAGAGGAAACAAAGGCAAAAGTCTATGATCCAAACGTCACCAACGCCGAGCAGATGAAAACCGCGATGAACCGGATCATGTGCCAGCAAGAGATGGCCAAGCTGGACGTGACGATCCGAGAGATTATGGTGTACCAGACCCCTGGCCTTGCTGACCTGTACACCCAGACGTATGCGATGCGCGGCGTGATCCGAGAGCAACAGGAAAAAGCCAGACTTGCAAATGTTTCACAGGAAAGGCAGGCGCAATGGCGGGAAAGAAACCTACGAGCAAAACTGGCGGCAGTAGTAGTGACTTCTATATTCCTGCTGTACCTGTGGTTGTGGCTCCTCCTCGTCAGTCGCTGGGGGAAGACATGATGGGCTGGGTGGCCGCTGTGGTGCTGGTCGGGCTGCTGCTGCCCTTGCTTGGGTTCCTGTACGTGGACATTTTGGTGGCCAAAACCGAAGTCAAAGCGCAAGTTGAAAAAGTTGAACGGCTCAGACAGAAACTTGAACAGAAAGAACGAGATGATTCCAATAATCGCATCCCTCCTCGGTAGCCTTGCCGAAAATGGGCTGGGTCTGCTCTCCAGCGCCATCCAAGCCAAAGGCAAGGAAGTTGTTGAGAACACCTTGGGCGTGAAGATACCCGACGCGCCCACACCTGAAGACGTGGCCAAACTGCGCCAGTTGCAGTTCGATCATGAGGAGCGCCTGCTGGAGTTGGGTATCGAGAAGGCCAAGATGGAACTGGCCGAGCTTGACCTGTTGGCCAAGGCCGCGCAAAACGACGCTGACAACATCACAGACCGCTGGCAAGCTGACATGGCATCAGACTCTTGGCTGTCCAAAAACATACGCCCCATGAGCCTCATAGCGATCTTTCTGGGGTATTTCTTGTTTGCCATGATGTCTGCCTATGGGCTGAACGCCAATGAGTCCTACGTCACGCTGCTGGGCAACTGGGGCATGTTGATCATGGGCGCTTATTTTGGTGGCAGGACTGTTGAGAAACTGGCTGAAATGAGGAATAAAAAATGAGTTTAAGCACCGAACAAGCCGCATTCTTACTTGATGCCTGCAAACTGATCCAATACGCCACTGAGCAAGGTTTTATGGTTACTGGTGGGGAACTAACCCGCACACCCGAACAGCAGGCTATTTACGTCAAAACAGGGCGTTCTAAGACAATGAACAGCATTCACCTGAAACGGTGCGCCATTGATCTAAACTTTTTTAAAGATGGCAAGATTGTCTGGAATAGAACGATCATTGAGCCGTTGGGGCTGTACTGGGAATCGTTGCACCCGAAGAACCGCTGGGGCGGTCACTTCAGTAACCTGGTTGACTGCCCGCACTTTGAACGCAACGTCTAGTCAGCAAGGATCACCAACAACAATATGACGCCGCCGATGCCGATGACGGCACCTAGCAGCAGAATGAAGATGGTTGTGATCATTTGATCAACTCCCTGTACGCCTTGATGGCATCTTTAAGATCATTTTGCAATTGCTCAATATGGTCTTGCTGATCCTGCAATTTCTTGTATGACTCTTGGGCAAACTTGACCAAGTTCTCATGGCTCCATTTTTCAAACGCTGGCATCGCGCTTCTCCTGTAAAAGTTTTCGCAACCACTTGGTGGCACCAATTTTTAACCATTGCTGATACTCAGACTCAGTGAGCCGAATACCAATCGCCCTGCCGGACTTGGTCAGTTCAGTTTTTGGTCTGGGCATGGGTGCTGCTCCGCTGTTGTTCTGGTTAGAAAGACGTGGTTGCACTCTGTGCAGCGCCACACAAAACCTTGCTCCACGATTGTGCTGCGCTCACCATGTTGGCCGCGCAGCTTCCCTAAGAATGTTCTAATTGTTTCAAGCATTGTGTTCCTCCCATTTTTTGCATAGTTCTTTGACCGTCTTAGTCTTCTTCTTTTTAGCGCAAACTGCGCTCACAGATTTGTACTTGGCTTTAGCTTGCAAAGTCATTGGTACTGGCGGCTCGGGGTACAAGCCATGCCAGCCAGCGGTTCCCAGTACAGCACTCAGGATCAATCGTTCAATCAAAATTCTTCTCCTTGAGCCTGGCTTCAATTGCTTGGCAAAACACATATGAATTTACATCGTGATGCACAGCCCGGACTCCTGTGTAAATGTGGTCAATATCTTCATCAGTCAGTCCTACCCATGTGCGCTGCAATAAGGTGGTGTCGCCATACACAAGTGTTCTAATTTCGTGACCCTTTGAAACTAATGACAAGGCCCATTCTTTTTCATTGGTATAGGCATACAAACGCCCATCCTCACCTTTGACTGCTGGCGAAATACTCCAAGCCGCAGGCTCTTGCTCTGTGCGCTGTGGTGGGCGGGTGTAGGACGACAATCTGTTAATAACGTCTTGCCCAGTGTGTCCATCGAATTCAAACAATGCTTTTTCTGTTTCTTTGATTTGAAATAAGCCCCAATCTTTTGCCTCATAATGATTGCTTATCTGTCCGTTAGGAAGAACAGCAACAACAATAAACCACCCACCACCAAAACAAAGTTCGCCATCATGATGTCGCCATGATTTATGAACAGAGCATTTCCCGCTTGCCGACCATTCATTAAACAATGCAATGTTGTATGCCTTGCGAAACTCATACAGTTCGTTGAACGTGTGGTATCCATCTGACGTATTGCCATCAATAGCCACAGGCTCTTGGCTTTCCAACTCTTTGATGGCTTGTTGCAGGGATGTGATGGCATCGTGCATTTTTTCTGCTGATGCGTTGAATTCATCGTTGTTTGTCCAATCAATAGACACCTCAGTTTCCAACGCATCAAGCGCCTGTTTCAATACTTCAATCATGTTCAGTACCTGTACTTAGGGGCGCACGTCACGTCAGCTACGACATCGGCGGTGTGGTTGTTGATCTTACGTTTACCAAAAATCATCACCGCGCGCAGGCCAGAGCTTTCACACTCTTGCACGGCCAAGATCACCTCGTTGCGGCTCATGGCGTGAATGTCCTTGTCCAACACCATCTTCTGTTCTGGCCCGCCAGCAGAATCGCCCAGGCTGGCCTGCCAAGACGATCCCGCCGCGCATCCGGTCATCAATAAAAATAAAAGATACTTCATGGTTGTGTCGCCTCATGTAAAAGTTCAATACGTTCGCGCGACGCCCTGAGCGTGGTGTAGCGTTGGTGCAGTCGCTCCAACACCACCACACGCTTGGCGTTCGCCCGCTCATGGGTCAGCATCTCCAACACTTTGTCTTCGTCAAAGGTCTTGAGTTGTTCATTTAATTTTCGCCAAGTGAGTTGCAACTTTGTCCTCCAGTTTTTTAACTAACGTCATGCTCTTGCTCAACTTGCGCCAAGCGGCGTTAAAGTCTCGCTGGTAAATTTTCTGAATAGACTTCTCAGCTTTTAACTGTGTCTTCCAATTGTTCAAACGTACACTCATTTCAACTCCTCCATTGCAATATCCGATATAGCGCGTTTGTCGTGCAACGCACCCCAGATTTTTTCATCCACAGTTTTGTTGGTCATCATCACGTACACCCACACACTGTGTGCTTGGCCTGAGCGGTGCAGACGACCAATGACCTGTTCGTACAATTCCAGACTCCACGGCAAGGACAGAAACACCATGTGACAACCCCCAAACTGGAGGTTGAGCCCGTGGCCTGCTGACTTTGGATGGACAAGTAGTAACTCGATTTGCCCCGCGTTCCAGCGTTGAATGGCGTCCTTGTCATCAAGGGTTTGGGCTCGGGGGTAGCGGCGCTTAAGTTCTGCCAACTCCTCTTGATACGTGTAAGCAATGATCGTATTTGCTCTTTGATTTTCATTTAACAACTCCTCAAGTCGGTCAAATTTATGGGTGCTGAACCACACTGGCGTCTGTGTGACAATGAACTTACCAAGTATGTCGGAGGCTTGCTTGCGTGTGTCGTACACAAACCCGCTGGCCATCTGTTGCAGCTTGCCGGTCACCACGCCCGCGTTGATGGCCGTGACATCCAGCGCCTGAAAATCCACACGCATTTTCTCGTAGGGCTTGCGGTCTGGCATGTCGCATCGCACTTCAATGACGTGCAACGGCGGCAGTTTGTCTTTGTAATCGCCAGCGTCCAAGACATAGGTGGCCGGTTTGATGCGCTCCATGACGTTGGCCAGCGCGCCAACACGCGGTGCCCACTCGCCAAACTCCTTGTTGATCAGCACGAAGTACTGTTGCATGAACGCGCCTTTGGAACGGCCAAGCAAAGTCTGGTCAACGATCTTGCATTGGCCAAACACATCTTCCAAGCCGTTGCTGGTGAACGAACCGGTCAAGCCCCAGCGGATGGTCATGGGGTCGATCACCTTCAGCAGCGCCTTGAAGCGTGTGCCGGATGGATTCTTTAAACGTGTCAGTTCGTCAAACACAATGGCGTCAAAGTCCAGCGCCTGCTCGGCCAGCCATTGGATGTTGTCGTAGTTGCTGACCACGATCTGCGCCTTAGAGCGCAGCGCGGCCAGCCGTTCCTTTGGTGTGCCCACGGCCACGGCCACCGGTGTCGCTGGTGCCCACTTGGGTTGCTCGACAGGCCACACGTCGGTGCAGACGCGCTTGGGTGCCAAAACGAGGAACCGCTTGGCCACACCGTTGGCCAGCATGGCCTGCATGGCTGTCAAAGTGATGGCTGTCTTGCCAGCGCCAACTGGAGCCAAGATCATGGCACGGTCACGCTCGTAGAGGAAGTCAGCGGCTTCATTTTGGTAGGGTCTTAACTCCATTCGCGGGCTCTGATTGCTGCTCCTACCGCGCCCATAAAAGATGCTTTTGTGTGTTTATCTGCAATTTGCGCGCACGCTTCCCGTTCTTTAGCCGCCACCAGTTTGGCAAACGCTTCAAGCATTTCCATTGGCACACCATCAACATCAGCTTTGCAAAATTCATCTTCAATTTCGCGGTAATACATACCCGCTTCAATTGCTAATTGTTTTAATCCACTCATCAATTTGCTCCTTTGTTTATAATTTCTGTTTCAAGATATGCCTCTATGAAGGCTTGCGCGACTTGCGGGACGATGGCATTACCGTAGGCGCGCAAACGTCCCACTCTGGCGGTAGCCCCATAAGCCAACGGGAATGTGCTGGGTTCAACTGGGCGGGTTTTTCCGTCTTTACAGTCAATCCAATCGGCGGCTGCCCAAAAGCCAGTTGTGCCGTTACGTCCAACGTGTCCGTGCTGATCTTGCCGTCCCTCATGCGCCCCCCCACGTACCCACCCTTGTGATCCCGCGTCGATGTCGTCGGCCAACTCGCTAGATTGGCGGCTACTGTTAACGGCAGTCCCCCTTGCGCGTATGGTTTCGTCCGATTTGACGCGGAGTCTACTGTCGGCGTCGGCCAGCTCGCTAAGTGAACCTCGTCCCTCAGTTTGTACTTGCCCGCTGTGCCTGGGCGTATCTCCATCACCCCCCCCTCGCCGTCTGACCGCTGGGGACTGCGCCACGAAGTACAGTCGGTGTCGGATATGCGGCGCACCGACGCCCGCAGCAGGGATACCCGCAGCCCCAAGGATGTAGTTTTCTCTTTCCACGTCAGATTGAACAAGGTCGAGCCATCCGTACTTAATTGCGCTTTCAACTTGTTCGCCAAAAACAACGTCAGGTCGGCACTGCTTGATAAGCTCAAACCAGACTGGCCACAAGTGGCGTTCGTCGCTTGTGCCTTCTCCATTACCGGCAACACTAAAGGGTTGGCACGGGCAACTACCTGTCCAAACAGATCGACTATCAGGCCATCCTGATTGACGTAATGCGTGGCTCCAGACTCCAATACCCGCAAAGAAATGGCACTGGGTGTACCCTGTAAGATCGCTTGCCTTGACATCCACAATACTCCTTGTATCAACATCGCCAGACGCAATGTGACCCGCGTCAATTAAATTCCGAAGCCACTGCGCGGCATACGGGTCTATTTCGTTGTAATAGGCTTTAGCCATTCATCCACCTGTTCTATCGTCCATAAACACGCATACTTCTGATTCAGCAAAGTCATGTCTGACATGAACATTTTTTGCAACGCTGACAGCCTGCCGCCCTTGGTCTTCAATTCCACAAACCATGTACTGCCGTCAGGCAGACACGCGATTCTGTCTGCTACGCCTTTGCGCCCAGGTGACGTGAACTTCCACGTCTTGCCACCAGCGCGCTCAATTGCCCAGACGAAATGATTTTCAACTATTTTTTCTTTCATGTCAAAAAGTTTAGCACAGATTTATTTTCTGTGCTATAGTTCAGTCTCAATCAATTACAGGAGAGTTCAATGGATCACAGTAAGATAGTCGGCGGCTCAACCGCCAAGCGCGTTATGAATTGCCCAGGCAGTGTGGCCTTGGTGCAAAAGATGCCACCCCAGCCCAGCAACAAGTACGCCGACGAGGGTACGCTGTTGCACAACGTCATCGCTGAAATAGTGATGTCAGACGAACACCCTGAGTCATTTCTTGGCCGCACTTATAACGACCAAGTGCTGACACTTGATTTGATTGACAACAAACTGGTGCCAGCCCTTGCGGCGCTTGACGTGATCGACCCCAACAAGGAGATGGAAATTGAAGCTGAAACTCGCGTTGGCTTTGGTGATTTACTGCCTGGCGTATTTGGTAGCACTGATCTTATCGGGCGCATCGGTAATCGCGCAGTTGTTCTCGATTGGAAGTTTGGTGATGGTGTTGCTGTTGATGTAGAAGAGAATTCTCAACTGATGTTTTACGCCGCTGCGGCTATGCGTACCGAAGAAGCCAAGTGGGCGTTCAAAGACGTTGAAGAAATCGAAATGGTGATTGTGCAACCGCCGCAGGTCAAGCGTTGGGTGACCACACCGGCGCGTATTGCCCAGTTTGAAAAAGACTTGGTCAAGGCCGTCAAGTTGGCCCAGCAACCGAATGCTGAACTGAAGATCGGCGACCATTGCCGTTGGTGCGCGGCCAAGCCTGTGTGCCCACAGATGACCGGCGCTGTAGACCGCGCGCTGAAGACGCAAGTTGAAGCTATCGACGTGCAGACGCTAGGCTCGTACTTGGCCAACGCTGACGTATTGGAAGATTGGATTAAAGACTTGCGCGCGCTGGCGCATCAAATTCTGGACAGCGGCGCGCCGGTGCCTGGGTATAAACTGGTGGCCAAGCGTGGCACACGTCAGTGGGTGGATGAGGACAAAGCCGAAGCAGCTTTGATTAAACTGAACGTCGCCCCGTACAAAGAACCTGAGTTAATTTCTCCAGCGCAAGCGGAGAAGGAACTCAAAAAGAGCAAGTTGACATTGGCCGACGATCTTGTCGTGTCAGTGTCTTCAGGCACAACATTGGCAAGCGCGGATGACCCGCGCCCAGCAGTGTTGCAAATCGGGAAGCAGTTGACTGCCGCCCTTTCTAAACTTCAATAAGGAAAATCATGTCCAATTTAGTAGCGTTCTCTCAAGCTGGCTTGCCAGCAGTTTCCACACTGTCATCCGCACTGCGGGCGATCCAATCCGATGTCGGCCCTGCCGGTACAGCTATCCTCAAAATGGATAAGACTGGCCACTGGGTCTTCGGTGCCGATCAAACCGAAGTCGAAGACGACAGCAAGTGGGCGATCAACCCTTTCTCCTTTGTCCACGGTTTCATCGCCTGGGGTGACGGTGAGGTGTTGGCCGAGAAGATGGCCAGTGTCAGCCAGCCGTTGCCCGAACTCGACGAAGCGCCTCCGGGTGCCAAGAAGGGTTGGGAGACACAGGTCGGCCTGAGCTTGAAGTGCATCAGCGGCGAAGACAAGGGAATGGAAGCGCGTTACACCACCACGTCAGTGGGCGGTAAAAAAGCGGTTCAGTCCATTGCAGTCGCCTTGGCCGAGCAGGTTGACAAGGATCAAACCAAGCCTGTGGCCATCGTGCGTTTGCGTAAAGACCACTATGCCCACAAGAGCTACGGCAAGATTTATACGCCTGTGTTTGAGGTGGTCGAGTGGGTCAGCATGGACGGTGAGCCTGAGCCTGCAAAGGTTGAGGAAGCCCCCGCTGCGCCAGCAGGTCGTCGCCGGAGGTCAGCATGAAGATAGAACTTGACGTGCAAGAAATCAACGCTGTGATGGCGTTGCTGGCTTCGCTGATGGACAAAATCCGAATGCAAGCCCAAGCGCAGATGCCTGCGCCTTCAACGCAAGAGTAATCTTCCTGATGCCGCGTGACAGGCGGCATTGGAAAGGGGACACAGTATGAAACACGTTATTGGTTTGAGCGGCGGTAAGGATTCAACAGCATTGGCGCTTCGTCTGATGGAAGTTGAGCCGCGCGAATATGAACTGATCTGCAACGCCACCGGCAATGAGTTGCCAGATATGCTTCAGCATTGGGCCACGCTGGAGCAGATACTAGGTTTGCCTATCAAACGAGTTGGCCACACGACTGACTTGTATGGTTTGATTGATGAGCAGCAGATGTTGCCCAACTTTCGCGCCAGATGGTGCACTCGCATTCTGAAGATTGAGCCGACTATCAAATACTTTGAAACGCTGCCTGAAGGCTCAGTGCTGTACGTTGGCCTTCGCGCTGACGAAGAAGCGCGGCGCGGCATCTACGGCGAAGACATGAAGATTCGCTTTCCCATGCGTGAGTGGGGCTGGAAAGAAGCAGACGTGTGGGAATACTTGGCCAAGCGTGAAGTCACCATACCCCGCCGCACTGACTGCGCCGTGTGCCCGTACCAACGTCTAGGCGAATGGCGTGATTTGTGGCGTGACTATCCTGAAGAGTACGCCAGAGGCGTGGCCATTGAAGAAAAGCTCGGCCACACATTCAGGTCGCCCCAGCGCGACACTTGGCCCGCGTCCCTCAAAGAGTTGGCCGTTGAGTTTGAAAGTGGGCGCAAGATTCGCGGCGAAGGTAAAGTACCAACGTGTAGGGTTTGCTCATTGTGACGCTTTGGATCGACTTTGAAACGCGTAGCCAGTGCGACTTACCCAAGCACGGTGTGTACAACTACGCGCAAGACCCCAGCACTGATGTGCTGTGCATGTCTTACGCTTTTGACGATGATGAGGTGGTGACGTGGATACCTACCGAACCCTTTCCTGAGAAAGTAAAGTCATACGCCGGCCAAATTTACGCCCACAACGCGGCGTTTGAACGGCTGATCTTCTGGTACGTCTTGCAGATAAATTTCAAGCTGGAGCAGTTCGTCTGCACCGCAACACAAGCCCGCGCCAACTGCGCCCCTGGCTCACTTGAAGACGTTGGCCGGTTTGCTGGCGCGTCCATGAAGAAAAGTCACCGTGGCGCTCAGTTGATCCGCTTGCTGTCGATCCCACAGGCCGACGGCACGTTCAGGCAAGACCCTACGCTCATGGCCGAGATGATTGATTATTGTGAAATGGACGTTAAGGCTATGCGCTCTATCAGCAAGGCGTTGCGCCCACTGTCAGCGGACGAACTGACCGACTACCACGTCAACGAGCGCATTAACGATCGTGGCGTGTTGGTGGACGTGCCCCTGTGCACCGCCGCCATCAAGTTCGCCAGCGATGAGCTGGTCGAGATCGAACAGATTGTGGCCGAGGTAACCGAAGGCGAGATCACCAGCGTCAGGTCGCCTAAGATGCGCCAGTGGGTGATCGACCGCGTAGGGCCACAGGCTTTGAAGCTGATGGAAACCTACAAAGACGGCGAGAAGAAATATTCAATTGACAAAACTGTGCGAGCCAATTTGCTTGCAATGGAGAACCCAGATGAGATACCGCCCGCTGTTGCCGAGGTCATCCAATGCGCGGATGATTTATGGGCCTCTTCGGTTGCGAAGTTCAGCCGCCTTGCATCTCTTGCAGACGTCGAGGACAACCGAGTCCGAGGAGCTTTCGTGTTTGCTGGAGGATCTGCGACAGGTCGAGCTTCAAGCTACGGAGCCCAGGTTCACAATTTCGCTCGCAAGTGCGCCAAATCGCCCGAGGACGTTAGAACTGCAATGGTCAGAGGCCATGCAATTGTTCCTCAGTTTGGCAAGCGCGTTACAGATGTCCTCAAAGGAATGCTCCGGCCCGCACTGATACCGGCTAAGGGAAAGTCCCTAGTCGTGGCCGATTGGGCGTCCATCGAAGCCCGTGCCAACCCTTGGCTGTCTAACTGCCCAGCCGGTGAGCGCAAACTGGCCATCTTTGCCAACGGCGAAGACGTGTACAAGGTCAACGCCTCGGCCACCTTTGGCGTGGCCGTCGATCAGGTCACCGGCGAGCAACGCCAGATTGGCAAGGTTCAAGAGTTGGCTTGCGGCTTTGCCGGTGGCGTAGGTGCTTTTGCTGCGATGGGTCGTGCCTACGGTGTGCACCTGCCTGAGTCGGATGCCAAGCGCATGGTAGACGCATGGCGTAGGGCAAACCCGTGGTCGGTGCCTTACTGGCAAGACTTGGAAGAAGCCTACACCCGCGCCATGCGAAACAAAGGCCATGAGTTCAGCGTGGGGCGGGTTACCTATCTATATGATGGTCAGCATCTCTGGTACGCTCTGCCCTCCGGTCGCGTCCTGTGTTACCCGTTTGCCAAGCTGGAAGCCGACGGCGTGACCTACGCCAAGGCCGCATGGAAACCGGCAGCAGATGCGACCGAGTGGCCACGTGCAAGGCTTTGGAAAGGGTTGGCGTGTGAGAATATCACCCAAGCCACCGCCAACGATCTGCTGCGCCACTCACTGCGCCAGCTCGACGACGTGGTGCTGCATGTGCATGACGAGATAGTGTTGGAAACCGACCGGCCTGAAGAGATGGCCGTGCGGCTCAAAGAGGTGATGTGTACGCCACCCGAATGGGCTAAGGGTTTACCCCTTGGCGCAGAGGTAGCGATCATGTCGCGTTACGGCAAATAAAAAGCCCGCTGGCAGGCGGGCTTTAACTGGAGCACTAACTTGGAATTCTTGGAATTTATCACAAAACTCGCCCCAACTGGCGAGACAGCACTAATTGTCCGACAAAAACCACAATTAAAAGACGGCCAGATCCAACTTCACGCCGACGGCGCAGTCAAGTGCACATGGCCAGCGTACTTGCCCACCAAGGGCACCAAGCCCAAAGAAGCGTGGTACGCCAACACCGCCAGCTTCGTCGTTGACCGCTTCACCGATGGCCGCGTGTCAGCGTCCGCAGCCAACTGCGAGTACATCCTCGTCATGATGCTGGACGACATTGGCACCAAGTCCAAGGTGCCGCCCATCGCCCCAACGTGGATCATGGAGACGTCGCCTGGCTCGTTCCAATGGGGCTACGCCTTCGTTGACCAGCCCACCAAGGCCGAGTTCAGCGCGGCCATCCGCGCCATCGCAGATGCTGGCTACACCGACCCAGGTGCTTGCAACCCTGTGCGCAACTTCCGGTTGCCTGGCTCGGTCAACCTGAAGCCAGACCGCAACCTGTTTGAGTCGCGTCTGGTCGAGTTTCACCCAGACCGCGAATACACACTAGGTGACATCTGCTTCGCCTTGGGTGTCACACCAGTCGAAGCCGACTCGCTGACCCTGCGCCCGATCCGCTTGTCGGACGACGGTGCCGACGATGTCATGGCGTGGTTGTCCCAGCAGGGTCTGCTGCTCTCCCGACCCAATGGCGAGGGCTGGGCTGGCGTGATCTGCCCCAATGGTGCCGAGCATACCGACGGCAACCCCGAAGGCCGGTACATGCCCGCTAATCGCGCCTACTGTTGCCTGCACTCGCACTGCGTAGACTTTGATTCCCGCATGTTCTTGCAATGGGTAGCCGACAATGATGGCCCCAGCCATACGCCTGGGCTTCGCGAAGAACTACTGGCGCAGGCGATGGACTCAGCCCTGTCTAAGATCAGCCCCACGCCAGACTACCCCAACGTCGCCGCTGCTGTCGTCGCCGAGGTTGAGCGCAAAGAGTTAGGCCGCATTGAGAAGGCCGAATGGTTTGAAAGGTTTGCGTACATCCAAGTAGATGATGCGTTCTTCGACATGCAAGACCGCCGTGAGATCAGCAGGCACACTTTCAACGCCCTGTTCCGTCACATAGATTGCAAGTCAGTTCACAACAGTAAACGCCGCATTGAAGCAGGCACATCGTTCGATGAGCTACGCCAAGCCAAGGGAGCCAAGGCTCTGGTCGGTGTCACTTACGCCGCCGGTGAGTCCGTGTTGGTCGCTCGTGACGGCATGGTCTACGGCAACCGCTGGCGCGATGCGCGACCCAAGGCCGCGCCTGGTGACGTCAGCCAGTGGCTCGCGCACGTCGAGCGCATGGTACCTGAGAAGTTCGAGCGTGAACACCTGCTCAACGCGCTGGCGCATAAAGTGCAGTTCCCCACACACAAGATCAACCATGCCATCCTGATGGGCGGCAACCACGGGTCGGGCAAGGACACCCTCTTTGCGCCGTTCTTTTGGGCGATCGGTGGACGCGCCAAGGTGAATTGCAGCATGATCAAGAATGAAGACCTGACCTCTCAATGGGGCTACGGGCTGGAATGCGAAGTGATGGAGATCGCCGAGCTACGCCAAGCAGAGGCAAAAGACCGCCGCGCATTAGAAAACCACCTAAAGCCCATCATCGCCGCGCCGCCAGAGTACCTGATGGTCAACCGTAAGGGTTTGCACCCATACTACGCCCTGAACCGCGTGTTCGTGGTCGCGTTCAGTAATGAGCGCGTGGCCATCAGCATCCCCAGCGAAGACCGCCGCTGGTTTGTGATCTGGGCAGAGGCATCTAAGCTACCAGAGGCTCAGGCGGTGAGCTTGTGGAACTGGTACCAGCACCGTGGCGGCTTTGAAGCCGTCGCCCATTACCTACACACCCGTGACGTGTCAGCGTGGAACCCGTCAGCACCGCCGCCTATGACTGAGGCCAAGGCCATCATGGTCGAGCATGGCATGAGCACCGCCGAGTCGTTCTTGGTTGACCTCATGCGCCGCCGCGCTGGCGAATTCTCGCGCGGTGTCGTTGGTGGCCCGTTCCATCCGATCTGCGACCGTTTGCAGGGTCAGGCACCTGTCGGGGTCAAGATAGTGCAGGCCGCGCTGCTCCACGCGCTGAAAGAAGCCGGATGGGTGGACATGGGTCGAATCAAGTCGCGGGACTACGACAGCAAAAAGCACGTTTTTTGCGTCCGTGAGATGGTCGATATATCGAAGTCAGACCTGCGCCGGATGGTCGAGCAATAAAAAAAGAGCCCCCTGTGAGGGGGCTCGTTAAGTTTAGGCAACTGCTCAGAGGCCAAGCAGAACGGCTAGTATAACGGCTATCAAGGCCGCGCAAATGGTTAGCATTTCAGCACCTCTATTTTTTGATCGTTTTCTATATCGTGCGGATAAAAGCTAAACCCTATATTGTTTTCCCGACTACACCGCACCACAATTGCGCTTGGCGCAAGCCCGTTGGGTAATTCTGGGCCTATGTAATAAATCGTTCCAACAACTTGATATTTAAATCCTGACATATCAACCGGTTTGCCTTTGCGGTCAAAGATTGCTTCGCCGTGCAAATGCCACGATACTTTTACGCGGTCACCTATTTTCATTTCAGCGCCTCGGCTTCGATCTGGTCAATGATGGCGTGGGGAAGCAGCCCTTGCACGTCATGCGCGCCTAAGTAGGCATTGACCAGTGTGGCGCGCGCAGGTTCGGTTTCTTCACCCCAGTCAATCTCTAAATAGCATGTCAGCGTGTCACCGTTCGGGTGATCAAAAGTGAATTCAGTTTCACCGATACCGCGCGCCGGTGTCATACTGGCCATAAGGCATTCGTCGAGCTCTTCGCGGAGCTCGCGCGTCATGTCTTCCAGCGCGCCCATGTCGTCGCTCAGTCGCTCATTCTCAGCCACTGATTCACCCAGCGCGCGCGTTAAGTCGTCGATTCGCGCCAGTAGGTCAGCGCGGTCGATATCGCCCGCAGCATATGCGGCCCGTTCATGTTCGATTGTGTTCATTCTAAAACCCCCAAAAAATTAATTGCGTCCTGTTGTCTTGCAAAGTCAGCCACCCAGACCGCCAGCCCGTCACTGTCGCGCTCATACACTGACCACTGGTCAGCCACGTTATCCGCGCATTTAGTCCAGCCTTCGCCTTCGCGCATAGTGCCGGTCATCTCATACTTGAATTTGTTCATGGTGTCATGCTCCAAAAATAAAGAATAAAGGGTAATGCAATGAAAAAAGCAAACCCCAGCGCGTCGAAAAATTGTCGTGTTGTCATAGGATCCCCATAAAGTGGCCGTCGTCGTCAAAAACTGCCACGTAGAACCCGCGCGGGCTCCCATGCACCTGATAAGACCATGCCTGCATGTCCTGCATGGCCAGCTTGTCAGCCAGCGCCTGAGCCTGGCCCTTGTGTGTGTAGTAGGTCATATATTGCAGCACCCGCAGCATGGCGAGTCGATACAGCGCCCACGTTTATTTTGAAAGTATTCACGCCCCCCGGCATTCCACAGGTGCGACACGTACGCGCCACGCGCGCGGGCCAAGTAGATTTCCTCCGGCTCCGGCTCCGCATGCGTGGCCGTGTCGAGCTCCGCATGCATGGAGCCGGAGGAAAT
>Ga0214919_10001562_pt1 | contig 37224 bp, 31 predicted proteins | sample LL1503_MetaG_FD_177994 | JGI IMG/M metagenome (GOLD analysis project Ga0214919, IMG submission 177994) | Freshwater microbial communities from Lake Lanier, Atlanta, Georgia, United States - LL-1503 | ecosystem: Environmental > Aquatic > Freshwater > Lake | place: USA: Georgia | collected...
ATTACTAGAATCACTACATAATTTTTTACTATTCCAATTTAGATCATCTAGATAATAAAAGGTATATAAATATATTACCAGACTTAATATCGAACCAAAACAATAATATATTATAAATCCAATATAATAATATATAATATTTGATATATATTTATGATTGGTATAAATAAATATTGGTATTAATAATGAATATATAGCTGGTAATATCATAATAGATGATAATATTAGCATTAAATAGGTTGGTGTATTTATAATTGAAATAATAAATTCTATTGTAGCAACAAATATAAACAATGTCAGTGCAAAAGTTATGATATTTACTAATGATTGAAATCGCTCCCATTTATTATGTTTTGCATTTGCAATTAATAATAAATCATTACAATTTGCCCCTGCACACCAACGTTTTCTTTGTCTTAAAAATTTTATAAACGTATCTGGAACATTAGTATATGAAATTGCATTAATATTTTGAATTGTTTTAACATATGGAAACATTGAAAACATTATACAAATATGATTTCTATCTTCACTAGCATAACTTCGGATATGATTAAATATATTTTCATTTGCGTGTGGTAATCTATTAAATTCATCTAATATTGCATTACTGCACGTTTCCCTGCATACTTTAATAAGCTGTACACATCCAGAAAGACAACTAACTTTATTAGTAATAGTCGATTGTACATACCTTTTTAAACATTGTGCATATAAATATTCGCAATATTGATATATTACTAATGGATTCCATGTTTTTATTATATCAACAAAACCTACAACTCCTGTTGTATTTTCATCGGCATTTTCAATGGCTTTTATTAATTCTTTAGAGCAATTTGTATCTAGAATAGTATCTGCATCTGTTCCGATTATATAATTAATTTTTTCATTATCAAAAGAACTATCTATAAAATCTATAAATTCCGTTGAAAAATAATTATAATAATCTATGTAATTAAATTTTGCTGTAGGGTTATCTAGAGTATCTAGAGTGTCTAGAGTGTCTAGAGTATTGTCTTCAAGATTCAAATTATAATAATAAACAATACGTCTGACTAATGTTAAACTATCACGTTTACCAATATTATCATTTTTTACTAATATTATAAACCTTAAATTTTGCATTGTTCCAGTATATGTTTCTAAATTATTCCATTCAGACGACCATATTTTATATGCATCGGTAAAAGTATTACTATATGTAATAAAATCTTTAAATATAATATCTGTTAAAATTTGGTTTGTGGTAATGGGTTTGGTGTGTGTGATGGGTTTGGTGGGTGTGGTGGATGTGGTAGATTTAGCTTCTGATGATGGCAATTTACCATCACATACAATAATTAATAATTTTGATTTAATATTTGATTGTGATTTAATAGAATCTATCGTATTTCTAAGTTCTTGTTCGGTTTCATTATAACAAGGTAAAACATATATATGTTTATTATCATTTACATCATTTACATCGTATGAATCATGATGTTCTAGTAATTGTTGTATTGATTGTTTTGCTTTATTAAAAATTATTAATAATACATTTATTGAATTTATAAATGAACCTAGACCTAAAATGCATATAAATATATACCAATATTGTTTATATATAATAGTAAATACACTTATTGCTATATTTATTGATAATATTAAAAATAATATTACATTTTTTTGGGTTTTTAAATTCATTTTAAATATAATCTAAATTTTAATCATCAATATTTTGTATATTTTTAAGTAGAAAATAATAGCAAAACAAATAAACATTTATTTTCAAATAAAAAGTTATTTGAAAATATGACAAAATATGACAAAATCTAATAAAACAATTTACTTATAAAATTTTATTTTTTTCTAATCTTCTAATTTTATATTTTTTAATCCATTCTTCATTCTTTTCTTGAACATAATTTTTAATATGTTTTATATAATCTTCTCCTAATAATTCTTTATTATCAACGTAAAATAAAATTCTTTCAATAGAATTACAATAATTTGATGCTAATTTATCATATATATTTGATAATTGAACTATAAATTCTTCTGGATACATATCATTAAATAAATCTGTATCTGGTTGTTGAAATGTTTTCTTGTCAAAATTATCTATTTGCATTAGTAGATAGTCTAATATATTTTGGTCAATTGTCCCTAAATATCCTTTAGCAATAATATAAAACTCACGAGATTGTGAATTTTGAATTGGTTTAAAAAAATACATTTCCTTAAAATTTGTATATGTAATAAAAATTAAATTCCAAATAAGTGGAATATCTAAAGGCGTATCTTTAATTTTATAAACCATTATACCATTAATTGGTATAGAATAAAGAATTGCTAAATATGAAGAATATGCAACTAAAGGATATTTAGGGTCTTCGGGTTCTAATCCAGCATCTGATGTTATTAAAAAAGGAATATTCATATTAGTCATATTAGTCGTATTATTCATATTAAATAATTTTATTATTTTAGAATAATATTTAATATTATCTGGATTAGAAATATCTCCTGTTTTATCTGCTCCCCAGTCCCAATTTTTAGGATGACGTTTTATTATGCCATATTCATCTTTTATTTTTGCTATTCTTGGGTGTAGACTTTGTGCTAACCATTCAAAATTATTAAATTTAGTTTTAGTATAAATATAATTATTCAGGCAATTAATAAATGTTCCTGGTGCTTCGCAAAAATGAAACGACCTAAATATTCCTAATTTATTAACTGGTACAATATCACATTCAACAATTATTTCATACATTTTAAGCCATGCTTGTGAAATACTATAATCACCTAATATTTTTTGAACAATTATATTAAGATTATTTTGTTTATCTTTACCTTTTGACCTATAATATCTAAATTTTTCTTTAAAATTATCATAATCCTCATTTGGATTGGCTTTTGTAAAATCTTTTCGTGAATCAATCATACGACCAACTTGAACAATAGAATTATTACTATTAAATAATGCTTTATCTAAAGATAAATCAGTTCTAGAAAATAAAGTTTTAGGTTGTGATTTGCATGATTTGCATGATTTGCATGATTTGCATGATTTGCATGATTTGCGAGATGATTTTTTACTTATATTTGAACTAAATAAATCATTGAAAAATAAATTTGTTGTTCTGGTTTTAGTAGTTCTGTTTTTAGTAGTTCTGGTTTTGCTTTTATATTTTTTATTTATGTTTGATTTGCCTCTTTTAGAATGAGAATATATTGTTTTGAAAATTGAAGTTGTAGATTTATTTGATGCTTTTAATTTAAACTTAGGATTCAATACAATTTTATTAACAATATATGTTTGAAATGGAGTTTTAAATTTATGTAAAATTGGTTGTTGTAATCCATACATATCATTTAAAATAATTTTGCTTGTTACATTATTTAATTTATCTTTTGTATATTTATCATTAAAAGGTATATTGTATTTGCGACAATAAGTAATGCTAGATATAATTTGGTCTGGTGTAGGTAATTTAGTATTATTCATAATTTTAATTTGTTCTGTAGATGATAAAATATTTATCATTTTTTGTATAAATAAACATTTCTTAAAATTTATTTCTTCTGTAAATTCTTTTATTTTATCATATATTTTATCATTAATATTTGTATCTAGAAATCCTATTATTTGTTTAGGTATTACGTCTGGTATTTTTACAATAGGTTTAGTAATATGTAATTCTTCGCGTATATCTTTATCATATATATTAAATTCTTTACCTTCATCTGGATAAACTTTTTTAATTGTATCTAAAATTTTTAATAAGTCTAGATAATCATGTTCATCTATACCTTTAAAATTTTCAAATATTGCAACAACACCACTTCTTTTATATTCATTATGTATTTCTGGTTTAAATAAATCATATTTTTCAAAATATTTGGATATTATTATTATCATATCTGCTTCAAATTTATACTCTAGATAATTAATATTAAAAATAAATGTTCCTCCTAGTTTTAAATTTTTTAACATAAATAAAATACCTACAAATCTAGATGGTAAATTAAAATAGTTTTCATATTTATCAACTCCTTTATTTCTAATATGAACATTATAAAATATAATTTTATAGTAATTATTATTAGTATTATTAAAATTAATATTAATTAAATTATAAATAGTTTCATTAAATTCAATATTTTCAATATTATAAATATGTTCTATATTTTTAATATAAGTGTATAATTGTTCTTTATATAATTCAAATATTGTTTGTTTTAATGTTAATATATTTTTAATATTTTTAACTTTATAATTATTAAATTTTATGACTTCAATAAAACTTAAATTTGTGCCAATTGTTAATATTGAATCATTATTATATTCAAAATTTTTAAATATATTATATTTATATAATAATTCATTTATATGATAAAAAGTATATCCAATTGGTTTATATTTAGTTATACTTATTATATTTCTATTCAATTTATTTTTTAAATATATTTGCGATTCATCATAAAATACTAATAAATAGTTATATAAATATGTAATATTTTTACTAATTAATGACTTTTCTATATCATCAATTTTTTTAGTTAATAATTTAAATTTTACTACATATTCAGATATTATATTTTTATTAATATATAAATTATTTTCATTATTATATGATTGTATTTTATATTTTAATTTTTTAAATCCTCCATTCATGTTTTCAATAGTATCTTTATGATAATCTAATATTAAAATTTTTTTTTTATCAACATATGGTAATATATAAAGTTCAACTTTATTTAAATCTAAATCTTTAAGAAATATATTTTCAGAATTAGAATCAAGATTATTATATAATGATAAAAAAAGTGTTGTCGGATTATATTTAGTTTTATATAAAAATATTTTACCATTTTTTGCTAATTTTTCAAAATATAATAATTCAATATATGTAATAGCATCCCTATCATATATTCCACCTTTATTAATATAGTGAAGAGTTTGAGACACACAAAAAAAATACTCTCTTACTCCTGTTATTATATCTTGTCTATTTATTTTACTAGTTAAATCATTATTTTTAAAAATATATAAATACCATATTCTATATTCATTTAATCCGTGATTTTGATAATAATATTTAATAGATATAATACCAATAAATTTAGCATTTTTATCAGGTGGATTATCATTAAATAAATTTATTATTTGTTTTTCTTTTTTAAATTCATATATTTCACGAGTATTTTTATTTTGTTTTGGTATTATATCTGGATTATCAAATGGGTTAATATCACTTTCTGTTAGTGTTTTTTCTAAAACAGGTAATAAAAATCTAGCAAAACATTTTGGTATTTTATTATAAGTAGAACACTTAGTATATAGAGTATTCAAAAATATACTCCAATTAACTAAAGGATGACATGATGTATTTTCAGGTGCAGACATCATCCCTCCAACCATATATAATAATGGCATTACTTTTCTTGCAAAATCTGTATCTTTTGAATTACCAAATATATATTGTTTAAAATCTTTATTATCAGAAACTATTAAATTTCTAATTGCTATCATATTCCAAGTTTGATTAGTATTATCCCAACAGTATTCTGGTAGAAATGTTTTTGCATACTCTCTTTCAACACTTTTAAATAATGTTTCAATATTGGATAGTGTATTGGTTAATGTAACAGAATCTGTTTTATGTTTTTCTGATATTGTTTGTGTTTTTCCACTATAATATATAGTTTTACATTGTTCATCAATTTTTTTTTCATTTGATTTTGGATTTTTTTCATTTTCATCATATATAGTACTTTCTCTAATATATTCATCTTCATAATATTTTTTATCTTTTTTTATTATAGATGTTTCTAAAGATGTTTTTAAACAAGTTTCTAAACCATCAACACGTTTTCCTAATGTTTTTAAAAATTCTTCATCTGTTTGGTCTTCTATTTTTATTGTTATACCATGTTCTTTTTCAAAATTTTCATATATACTACTACTTTTACTATCTAAATCTTCCATAAATAATGGATATATTTTTCCTTCTTGTGTAGTAAATTTATCTTTTTCAGTTTTTTTATCAATAACAGAATATGTGGTTTTATAATGTTCAAACATTTCCATAAATTTTGCTTTATCTTCTTCAGCTAATGTTTCTTCTTCAAATAAATGAAATTGTATTATATCACCTGTGTTATCATGTACTTCTTTTGATAATTTATCTACTACAAGATCTACAAAATTTTTAAATTGTGAATAATATGCGTTATTTAGGTTTTGGTTCGTTTCTTTATGTTTATCTAAATTTAATATTGAAATCTTGTCTAAATTATTAGAATGATAAACATGTGCTGATTTTATATGATAACCTCGTGAGCTTTTTAACATTATATTAAAAGGTCGTGCAGATTCATCCATATTAAACATATTTTTACTATAATTTTACTACTAATAATACATTACAAAATAATTATTGTAATATAAAACACAAATATAAAACTATAAAAATATAAATATAAACTAAATACTATATATAAACATAAAATAAATAATACATCTAGAAAAGAATATATAAAAATAATATATAAAAATAATATATAAAAATAAAATGTCATCACCATTTGAATCCAGATATAAAACATTTTGTATTCTAAATTATGGAAAACCCTATACAAATTATAAAACATTTAATATTAAATATCATCCAGAAAATACAAGTAATATAATGGCAATTTATGTTGATAATCAAAAATGCAGTAATATTCCAACAAATAAATCATTATTGGATGATAAAAAAGCATTATTAACAATACAAAATAGTGAAAAATATTTTGTTGAAATACATTATATATCAGAAGAAAATAAACCTAAACTTGAATATATAATGACAAAAGATGATATAAATAATTTATTGTGTAAATATGGATATAGTATTTGATATCTAGATAAATTGATATCGCGTATTGAGATTTTTTATTGAGATTGTTCAGAATTTGCTTCTTCTTGACCATTTTGCATTTGCTGTTGTTGCATTTGTTGCATCATCATTTGCTGTTGCATCATCATTTGTTGTTCTTGTTCTTGTGACATTTGTGCCATATGTTCAGGTGGTTGGCACATACCAGATGTCATATCGCAAACAGAATTCATTGATTCCATACCATCTAAATCGTGAGATGGTGTTGGAACTGGAGATTGTCCAGAACCATTATTCATATTACGAAACAAAACAAATCCTATAATTGCTACTAATGCAACAAGAGCAAGTAAAACCATAGTTGTATTATTATCATAAAAAGCTTTAATATCTTCTAACATTTTATATATTTTAGAGATGTAATTTGATTAGTATATGTAATATATGTAATATATGTAATATATTTTATTTTTTATTATTATTTAATCATTTTCTTTTTATAACAATAAAACCGCAATTAAACAAAAAATTGATTTTATTATTACTAGTAATGTTGGTATTATTAAGTAGTAGTATTTGCAAAAATGGAAACATCTGATTTACGAATTCAAACAACATATTCAATTTTAGAATTACGAAAATTAAAAATTATTCATAGAATAACAGAAACAAAAATAAATGCAATTTTATCTGATATTGCATCAAATTTAAAAAAATTAATATTTTTGCAAAATTTATATGAATCTCTTGACTTTGAAAAACTTAAAATACAATATACTATTATGGTAAATAAATTTATTTTAGAAAAAGTTAATCTATAATGGTAAATTTTTTTTTATAAGTATAAGATAGAATGCAAATGGATAGAATGCAAATGGATAGAATGCAAATGGATAAAATAGCCAGAGAAAAAATAATAAAATTATTAAATAAAAATAAACATAAAATACCTAACAATGCATTTGGTGTTTTTGCAACAATTAGAAGGTCAATAAAATTATCTACTTATCCAGAAGATATTCACGGATGTATTGGATATTGGACTCCAGATTATTCAATTTTGAAAAAAAAAGACCTAATTTCACATTTAATGGATGTTACTCAAAGTGCTTTATATAATGATGATAGGCTCAAATATTTTCCACCTATTGAAGAAGATTTAGGAGCAATTATAGAAATTGATTTTATGATTAAACCACTTATACCTATAAATGAAGAATCTGGTATTCTAGAAACTGGTGAATTATTTAAAAATTCTGAATATGGATTAATTGTTGAGAGTAAATATGGTTCTAGAGCAACATATTTGCCATATGTATTTCCAGATAAAACTAAATGGCAAAATATTAAACAGAGTCTTATTAGCAAAGCTGGTGCCGGTGATAGTTCCGGTGATAGTTCCGGTGATAGTACCAATATATCAAATAAATTTTTTGCATATAGCATTATTCAATTAAAAGGAAAAATATTTGATTTAAGGTATAAAAAAGTTAAAAAGAATATGTTGTAATATTTATAAAATTTATAAAATTTATAAAATTTATAAAATTTATAAACTAAAATAATATCGATTAAAATAGAATCTAGCAACAATTATAATAATTCCCATAATTACTAACCAATAATATAGTTTTGTATATCTTTTTATTTCATGCTTTTTTGCAATTGCAATTGCATCAACAGATGCAAACGGTGATATAGGATTTAAATTTCCATATATATCTAGAACCTCATCTAAACTTAATTCAGGTTTTCCTAAACTAATATTAACTTGATTATGAATATCTATTACCCATTGAATTAAATCTGCTTTTTTATCTAGAAATGGCATAAGAGGGTGTTTATGTATAAATTCTCTATAATGCTTTTTACACATATCACATGGCAAAATATCTTTTAAACTACTATAAAAACTATAATATATATTCTTATCTGTTTCTGTTGGATTTTCTGGATATTCAAATGATATTATATGCAAAATGAACCAAAATTGAGGACCCCATACACTTGGCTTCATATTAGTCTATGTATATGTATATGTATATATATTTATAGTATATATTTATCGTATTTAATATATTTATCGTATTTAATATATTTATCGTATTTAATATATTTATCGTATTTATTTTTATTTTTTAATTTTATGAATTTATTACATTAAAATTTAGTTTATTAGTTCAAAAAAAAATATAAAAATAAATATAAATACATATAAATACATATAAATACATATAAATACATATAAATACATATAAATACATATAAATACATATAAATACATATAAATACATAATACGCTTATAATTATAATGTTAGGAATATTGCCTTGTGCTGGTACAGCATCCAGATTATTTAATATACCAAAATTTATGTTGCCAACAAAAAAAGAACAATGTCCTTTAATTGTATATTGGATTAATTTATTAATAAATATTAAATGTAAAAAAATAATAATTGGAGTTTCAGAAACTACAAAAATTTTTATAGATAATATTATAAAATATAATTTAGATGACAATATAAAAGATAATATTTATGTTAAATTAGTTGGTAATACTAATACTATGAATGAAACAATAATAGAATGTTTAAAAGATGAAACATACGATATAGCAATTATGGGAATGCCTGATACTTATATATCATCATTATCACATATTTTACTAGAAAATATTATACAAAATAAAAATATTAATATTGGATGTTATTTATGGAATATTAGAGATACACAATTGGGTAAAATAGGACAATGTAATATTGATGATAATTTTATTATTGATATTATTGATAAAGATACTACCTGCAATTATAATTATGGTTGGGGTGTTGTTGTATTTACACCAGAATTTGAAAAATATATTTATAAAGAAGAATTACATATTGGTTATTCTATGAAAAATTATATTAAAAATGAAAATGGTAAAATTATATATCAAATTATGAATGATGGATTATATTTTGATTGTGGAACAATTATAGGATATACAGAATATCTAAATTATATGGAAGATATTAAACCTATTAAAATTAACGGAACTATAATTATAGTAGCAGTGTATATAAATAATAATTCAAATAGTTATAATGAACTTGTAAAATGTTTAACTCAATTAAGAAATATATATGTTAATGATATAATAATTGCTGTAGATAATGGTTCATTAAATAATAAATGGCATAATATTGCAAATAAATTAAACATTAAGATATTATTTAATAATTCGGTTTTACATAGATTTGAAATTGGTGCTTACAAAATGGCATTACAATATTTTCGTGCAGATAAATATATATTTATACAAGGAACTATATTTATAAATAATAAACTAAATTTATCAATACTTGATACAAATGAGGAAATGGCAATCAGTTTTAATATTTTAAATAAATTATGTTGGAATGACAATGGATTAAAATTAATTAATAATCTATTAACATCAATAAATATGAATTGTTGGAATAATGATTCAATTATATTATGGAATTGTTTCTGTTGTAATAATATGTTTATAAATAATATGTTAAATAGTGGAATATTTGATTTGCCATCTAATACAAAAGCACATTCGTGTGCATTTGAAAGAATATTAGGATGTTATTTTAAAAAAATTCTAAAAGATATTAAATGTATAGATAATAGTTTTTTTACAAAAATTTTTTTAAACCAATAAGATCATATTATTATATAATTTTTATGAATTTATTTTTATGAATTTATTTTTATGAATTTATTTTTATGAATTTATTTTTATAAGTTAAATTTTTTAATATAAAAAGATTATAAACTATATAATTATAATATAATTTGATAAATTGTTGTTTATTTAAAAATGGATATATTAACTAATAATAATAATAATAATAATAATAATATAATAGAAAATAAAAAACATAATGCATTTTGTATGAATTGTGGAAATAATGGACATCATTTTAAAACTTGTTTGGAACCAGTATGTTCATATGGTCTTATTTGTTTTTATAATAAAAAAACTATTGTAAAAGAATACCCTATTGTTAATAATGTATGCAATAGAAAAACAAAAAAAACAAGTAATAGTTTAAATAACAATATACATAATGGTTGCAATAATAAATATAATAATATTATGAAAAATATTTCAAGAATTAAAATTCTTAAAAGAAATGAAAGAATGTCGCATACATTAAAAAATATGATGGGGGTTGTAGGGGGAAATAGTGATGAACACGATGCAATTGATGGTATTATAGATACAGAAGATGTAGAGGAAATTATTGATATGGATAATGAATATAATGATACTAATACTAATGATAATATTAATGCTAATACTAATATTAATACTAATGATAATATAAAAGAAGTTATGATTAATAAAATAATATTAGTTCAAAGACGTAATACTATAGGTATGATAGAATTTTTAAGAGGTAAATATGATGTATTGGATTTTAATTATATTATTAAATTATTTAATATGATGACATTTGATGAAAAAAGAATTTTAAGAGAATATGATAGTTTTGATATGATTAGAACTGTTATTGGTTTGAAAAGAGAATATAACTATAAAACTGAATATGATTCTGCTAAGCAAAAATTTTTAACATTAAAACAAAATCCAAATGGCGACCAAGTTAATTTATTATTAGATAAAAGTTATACTAAATGGTCTAGTCCTGAATGGGGAATTCCAAAAGGTAGGCGTAATAATAAGGAAACGGATATTGATTGTGCAATTAGAGAATTTGTAGAAGAAACTGGTATAAAATATAAAAATATTAATGTATATAGAAATATAAAACCTATTGAAGAAATTTATACTGGTATAAATGGAGTTATATATAAACATATATATTTTCTTGCCAATATTAAAGATACAGATGATGCAAATGAAAATATTAAACGTATAGAAAAAGGTGGTTTTTTGAATTATGAAATTAGCAACATTAAATTATTTAATTTATCGGAAGCCCATAAATTAATTAGACCTTATTATGTAAGTAAATTAAATGCAATAAAAAATGGTTTTCAAGTAATAGAAGATTTAGTATCTTATTTTGAATAGGAATAGGAATAGGAATAGGAATAGGAATAGGAATAGGAATAGGAACGGAAAATTAAAAAAATAATTTTTATATAAATTTTTACATATTTTTTACATATTTTTTACATATTTTTTACAACTAAATATGATTGTAGGTCTGGATTTTATAATTATGGATTTTCTAATTCTGGGCGTATTGCATCAAATATTATATTTTTTACTTTATTCATATTTAATTTTAATTGATAAGTTTCAATTAGTTCATTATCTTTTATTTCATTTTCAAAATATAATATTTTTTTTAATATTATTTTAATAAATGATTTTGTTAATAAAATATAATCTATATTACATAAACAATAATCAAATAGTTCAGTAAGTATAATAATTTTATTTTTTATGTAATTTTCAGATTTAATATTACCGCAGCATTCAACTATTATATTTCTTATAGAAAATAGTTTTTTAAATATTTCTATAAGATTTAATAATATAGATTTCTTATCATTAATTTCTAATGTATCAGTTGTTTGCATTGTTAATGATAATATTAAATTCTCTGGCAATATTTTAGATAGCATTACATTAAATAATTCCAAATTTAAATTTTCGTTATTATTATAATAAAATAATATAGTATCATAACTTTTTGAAAAGCATTCTAAATCAACAATACTATCTAAATTTAATTTACTAATAATTGTAAAATATCTTAGTATAGTATCGATTCCTTTACCTAATAGAAAATCTTTACTTATCATTAAATACTCAAATGGTATATTACAGTGATTTATTAAATAATTAAATTGTATTGATGAAAAATTAGTGTGGTTAATAAGCAATTTTGTAAAACTTTCTTTAAAATCCTTTAATGATAATATTATATTTAGTAAATCATCCATATATGTATTAGGATTTTCATTGGTATTTTCATTGGTATTTTCATTGGTATTATCTTTAATAGATTTTGATATGCACATATCCATCATCGATAATAATTGCATATAATCAGTTTTTGCAACAAATAATTCAAGATAATACTTAATTATATCTTTATCCAGTTCTGGATGATTTATAATAAATTGTATAACAAAATCATATTTATTATGCAATTTATTATTAAAAACATAATTTTCAAAAAGTAATGTTAATACTTGTTTATAATTGTTTTTTAATGCCATACAAACTATTGATTCATATTCAATAAAATATTGATGTTTTACTGTTATTGAAATACACGATAATACTTCTGAACGTTGTTTCATTGATAATTTTTTTATATCAACAATAAAACTTCTAGAAAAGACTTTTTTAGTTAATATATATAAAATATGATTATCTATGCAATTATTTCTAATATATGATGAAATTATTGATAAATCATTATAAAATAAGTTTTCCGTTACCATTTTATGTAGGGATTCATATTTCATTTGTTTTATAAGAAATTGTAAAAACTTTAAACCTTTTAAATTATCTAGGCTATTATCACTAGCTAATATTATATCATTGTAATCACAACAAAATCTTATTAAGTCCTCTATACCATATATATTACGTATTGATTGCAAATCTGTATTATTTTCAGATACTACGAGTTTATGAATTAATGATGGTAACTCTTGAAAATCTATGAGATGATTATGGATTGATATTCCAAAACAACTCACCGTCATCAATTTACTTTTAATAGCATATATCATATGTGGATTTACAATACCAAATGATATTAAAGATTTTACATCATCTAGATATTTTATAATTATATATTCCAATAGTTCTATTGGTAATAATGATAGGTATAGTTCAACATAAGGTTGAGGGCAAGTAGTTTGCAAAACTGCGATAGATTCTAAACTCATTTTAACTAAAAATCATATATAAATATGAGAATAATATGAGCATAATATATTTTTATTATGAATATTTAATTTCAATTTTTTTACATAAAATATTATTTTTACTATAAAAATTTTTATTTTTATTGTTTTAAAAAATGATTTAAAAATTGATTTAAAAATTGATTTAAAAATTGATTAAATAAAATTAATAATAAAAATCACAAATTATTTAAAATAAAGTATTATTTTTGCAAAAATGAGTACTACATTATCAATAACATTATCAATAGGAATATCACTATTAGTGCTATTTATATATAATTGTTTTGGAATACCTATATTTATCAATAATTGTAATAATTTACATACCCTTATTAATATTGATGGAGATATTTCAAATTATATTATTGAAACTGAAATATTTGATAATTATTTTATTACTCATACATACAATGATATAGATGAATTATATTATGAATATGAAACATATAAGGAAAATATTAAATATATACAAGATAATAACACTTATAATGGTTATTTGATAATAAATTATAAAACAATACCAAATTGTAATTTTAAATGTAAGATTAAAATGTTTTCAAATGAAACTGATAAATTATACCTAATTAAATATATGCATACTTATTTTCCTACTAGCAATAGTATTAATCTATATTGCAATTATAAAGAATGTATATATAATTCTATTTTACATAATAATTTTATTAAATGCTATACATTTACAAATACAAATGACGAATTATAGACGCGGAATAATGGATTATAAATAATTTCTAAAAAACATATATATTTTTATATTTTATATTTTTATATTTTTTTAGCGGTATAAACATATAGTTTATATATTTTATAATTTCATATCTAAGATTATAATTATTTATAATTATTTTTTTCTTATAATTTATAAAACATAATGTCTATAATAGAGTTTTTGCAAAATAAAAATGTATTTGTATTTGATACAGAAACAACAGGATTACCAGAGAAAACGCAAAAATGGGGAACATATTGGGATTATTCATTAAATGACAAATATGAATCTGCTAGAATAGTTAGTATTGCATGGTCATCTATTGCAAATTTTGATAAAAACAATATTGATACAAAAAATATTGAACATTATATAAGATATCCAGAAGGTTTTACAGAAATTACAAATTCTAATATTCATGGTATTACTTTACAAGATGCATTAATAAAGGGAATTTCATTTGGTTTTATTTTAAGTAATTATGGATTAGTAGAAGCATTATTAAGCGCAGATTATATACTCGCGCATAATGTTAAATTTGATTATCATGTGTTAATGAATGAATTATATAGAATTGTTAATACAAATGAACCTATTATTCCAATTGCACTTAATTCAAGAGAACATGTAAAACTTTGTATGGAACATATGCAAAATTTATATAATAATAAGCGAATAATTTGCACTGGAGAATTAACTACTAATATATGCAAAATGGAATTCCCGAGTGGGAAATTGTATTTTGGTAAGAAAAAAAATTATAAAATGCCAAAATTATGCGAATTATATAAATTTTTATATGGTTATGATTTTGAAAATGCCCATTCCGCTGATGGTGATGTAAAAGCGTTATTAGAATGTATGATTAAATTATAAATAATATGTTTTTAGATGGTAGGTTTTTAATTTTTTATTTTTTTAATTCACTTTCATTGACATAAGTATGTGTAGTATGTTTAATAGATGGCATTTGTGTAAATACAAAGGCGCGATGAAATAAACCATTAGAATTAATAATAACATTATCAAAAGAGTCGATAAATAAATAATCACATGCACTATCATTTAGATGACCATCGGTAAATGCTCCCGCTCCTGTGCCAATATCATTTTCATTTTGTGAATAATAAGACGTATCCTCACCTTTTCTGTTAGTATCATGATAATAAATCCAATTATTCCAATAAGATTTATGAACTCCGTAAAACCATGCAGCATTTGACTCCATTTCTTGTTCGCTATATGTTTTACAAGGATACATTGTAGATGGATAGAATTTTGTAATGACAAAATTAGGTAGCAAAGTAAACCATACCTGTTGGTCTAGTGCATATTGCGCTTTCAAAATATAATCCATAAATAATGAATTTGTTTCATCTGGAAAATCAATTGTTGCCAAATCGCTAAAAGTACATGATATAGGATATTTTCCAAAAGCATTCGTAACGGATCCACTAAATGTAGTATTCCAATATTGGGATGGATTTCCATAATACATTTCTAAATCAACATCTAATTGTTCTGATGTTTTTTGAAAACGGGTTATTAAATTACTCATTTGAACGTTTAATGATACTGGTTTTGTTGTTGTATAACTATCAACAACACCGCATAAAAAATTGGCAGCAATTGCCCCAATTATGCCTCCCTCTGCACCTATACCAATCATAGCACCTTTCAATAGATTTAATCCTATGTCAAAACCTAAATCATGGTCGTCTGATATACTCAATAGTAAAAAGGCATTTAATATTTTAGTATTACCTTGAACATATAATTGATTATTGAAATTAATCATATTACGCAAATTTGTTTTCACACGTAAAATATCGGTTTCTGTTGGAGAAGACATTTTGTATTATGAATTAGATAGATTAGATAGATTAGATAGATTAGATAGATTAGATAGATTAGATAGATTAGATAGATTAGATAGATTAGATAGATTAGATAGATTAGATAGATTAGATTATGTATTAGCTTATATTTATATATTTATTTGCAAAAATAAAAAACTAAAAAAAATATAAAATTTATAAAATATACATAAAATTTAATTCATTAATTACATATACCATTTTGTAATTGCTTTTTCTAATCTATTAAGTGTAGCCATTGGATTATATAAATTTGATTCATTTCTCCAAAATAAGATTTTTATTGGTTGAACACCAAATATAAATTCAGTAAATTCTGGATGTCTTATAATATTAGGTTCTTTATCTTTTTCAAACATTATAAAAGCAGATGTATGATTTAAATCCCAAATACCACTATATAAATTTTCTATCATAGATGTGCGAATTTTTGTCATTGTAATTGGATTATTATTATCATCATATCCAATCAGTGATGGTGTAGATTCTATACAATAATCGCTAAAATTTGGGTCTGGTAAATCAGAAAGTAAATTTAGTGCAAATGTGTCATAATCCTTTAATTTATCTAATGGTATAGGAATTCTAAATGCATTGAATAAAAATCCAAGCTCATTTAATATTATTGAGTATAATATTGGCAAAATTGAACCATATATCCCCCTTATTGCGAATTTTTTGTCTAGTTTAACTGCATTTATTTTTGCTTTTATAAATTCAATACGTTCATGTTTTATAATAAGCTTATCCAATGCATACATAATACAATGTTGATTTATATACAAAATATTATGTAGTTCTTCTGATGATTTTGCATTTTGCAAATCTTCGGCAATATTTGGATTAATTTTGCGAACATATTCAATAAATAATGCAAATTGATTTACTAGACGTGCATTTTCTGGATTGATATTTGCTTGAGTTTCGACTTCAGTTTCGACTTGGGCTTCTGCTTCTTTGGTTCGGATTCGGGCTTCTTTGGCTCGGACTTCTGCTTCTTTGGCTTCTGCTTCTTTGGCTCGGATTCGGGCTTCTTCCTCCTCTTGCTTTTGCTTTTGTATTAGGGATTTGGCTTCATCCTCCTCTTGCTTTTGCTTTTGCATTAGGGATTTGGCTTCTTTAGCTTCTGCTTCTTTCTTTTGCATTAGGGCTTCTTTTTGCTGTTGCTTTTGCATTAGGGCTTCTTTAGCTCGGGCTTCTTTTGCACGTGCTTCTGCTTCTTGCTTTTGCTTTTGCATTAGGGCTTCTGCTTCTTTGGCTTCTGCTTCTTTGGCTTCTGCTTCTTGCTTTTGCTTTTGTATTAGGGCTTCTTTTTCCTCTTCCTTTAGCTTTTGCAATTCTTTGGCTCGGATTCGTGCTTCTTTTTGCTTTTGTACTTCTTGTTTCTTTTTATTTTGCTCTTCTTCCTCTTTTAATAATTTATTAGTAATTTCAATAGCTTGTTGTTCTTTTATTGCTTTAAGTTTTGATTTTTTTAATTCATATTCTTCTATTTTAATACTTGCCTCCGTTTTTTTCATAATAGTATAAATCATTAATTGTGCATCAATATCTTTTATTTTTTGTGGAAAATCTTCATTTTGCGAAAGATGTAATGTAATTGTTACTTTATTTTTATCATCTGATTTTGTAAGGGCAATAATACCAGTATAAAAGATTTTATCTCCATTAGGCAATTCAAATACAATACAAAACATAGAAATATTATAATTAGCACAAAAACTATTATATTTGCCTATTTCGCTCAATCTATTATCAATACTATACAATGTAATAAGAGGTTTTAATACAGGTTTAATTTCAGTATTAAATTCATACATTTCTATTGTATAATGTAAGATTAATACTTTTTTATTTGCATCAAAAACAATTATATAAATCATTGATGGTGTAATATCATAAATAGAATACATAGTGCATATAAAAGTATAATCAATTAAATCGATATTATTAAGTGAATTTATAATTTTATCATTATATTCATACTCAAATAAGTTTGTTTTAGTTATATCTAAATTATAATAATAAAGCAAATGCAATACATTATTTTTTTTAATAATAATCCAAAAATTGTTAATATTTGAAAATACGATATCTAATATTTCATTCATTTTAATAATAGAACTTTCATATAATAAATTATCAACTATTCTGATATCAAAATTATCAAGTTCATTAACTCTTTCAAATAATATAAATGAAACTTGTTCTGGATCAATATCAGAATACTTATTACTAAATAAATTTATTGTTTTAATTGCAATGATTGTGCCTATTTCTGTTGTGCTAATGAATTCAATATATTTCCTTTGTAAACCTTTAAGATCATCTGGAATTGGTATATTCAATGCAATTCCATCTCTATTTAAAATTATATACTTAATAATATCTGATTTGCTATCAAATATAATAGAAATTTCTTCGCCAATTTTTAACATTGAAATTTCTAGAGATGGTTGTGATAGTTTTGATAGTTGTAATATTTTGTGTTTTTCTGCCTGTTTTTCTGCAAGTTTTTTTTGTAATCTTGAACGTATTGCAGTAGACATTTTGCATATAAATATTCGCAATAAATAAGCCAAAATGCTTAAAATATTTTAATACATAATTATTTATATATTTAAATATCAATTTTTTTGCAAATATGTTTATTTTTGTTATTTTATGTAAAAATTGACATTTTAAATGTAAAGCATAAAAGGAGGAAAAAAATAAAATAATTATAATTAGTAAATTTAAAATTTAGTAATCATCATCATCTTCTGTTTGCATATTTATCAGCACAAGTAGATGTTTCAATATCGTTATAATCTCTTTCTGCACCATAGCCATCTGTTGTTTCGGTAGTGCATTTCCAGTCATATAATGTACCTTTTTCGAAAACAAATTGACAACCATAGCAAAACTCTGTCGTACATTTGCTGCAACGAACAAAATCACATCCACCATCACGAGACAAAGATGCCGGACATCCAGGACATTTAACACTTTTTCTTGAACGGTGGTCTCCCAATTGACGTTGTATTTCATCGATACAAGATGAACAATTTTTTTCTATATCTGCCTCATTAGCACCACAAGAAAGTTGAGTCTTGTAAGGATTTGTACAATTACCAAATTTAGTGCAACTACAATATCTCAAATATTCTGAACCTTCTAGTGGTGCATCGCATAGTAATTTATCCAATTTTGCATCTCCAGTTGGTTGTATTGTATTACAAGCTAAACATCTACAAACAAAAATGGGTATGTTTTTATCTTCCGCATTCATTGATGTCTTAGCCTTTGTTAGAACACTATTATTCTCCTTATTGCATTCTTTGCATATAAAATGGTGACAAGTAGTTGGAATTGTATCGACAATTTTATAAGTATCTTGACAATTTGCACAAAATACCTCAGATAAAACTTCGGGACTATAAATTTGCCGTATCTTTGATAGTTCAATTTGTAAACTTTTCCAGTATACTTGAAATTCAAAAATATTGTCAGGGTCTAATTTGTTACTCTCAATATTAATATCTGTTGGTGCTTTTTGTTGAATAATTTCACCGGAAAGAATCTTTAAAATTATTTCCTTCGTCAAAGAACCTTTAGTCAGTAATAATTTTGTAATATCCTCAGATAGTCCTAATTTTGCTACTAAATATTCAAATAAAACATTTTTTCCAACTGTTCCTTTTAAGATTTTAGAGGGTTCAGCTCCATCTATTGTCTTACAAATTTTGCGAATATCATCATCATTAGATTTTCGTAAACCAAGATTTAATGGAGCATCTCTACTATAATCAGACATCGGGTTTTTTTCTCCTGTTTTAATATATCCGCACAAAAGTTTATGAATTTGATAAATAGGATGTTCATGTGGTAAAAATTTATATAGTAATCCAAAATCAGCAGGATTTATTTCTGCTGGTTTTATTTTATGTAAATTTGTAGACTTTAAAGGGTCACTACTATGTCCAGATATAAGTGAACTACTAATTGGAGTAAGTTGATTTTTTTTGATTCTGTGGGTATCTATTCCATTTTCGTTGTTATTATCCGTAAAATTTTCCTGATCCAGAAATAAACAAGGAGTAGTTCCTCCATTTGGTGTTCCTACTACTAAAACAACATTAGGAATATTTATCCAAGGTTCTTCAGACCAATGTTTAACTAATGCTAAACAACCTGTTTCCAAAGTAAAACCACTGGATTTAGTCTCAGCAGAAATAGGCAATTTACCAGCAATGTCTTTGTAATTTGTACTTTTACATAATGCATTAAATACTAAATATATATTATAAATTTCATGCATATGTTTACGTATCAAAGTTTTAGTTTGAGGCTCCATGTTTTTAAAAATACGTTCACCATAATTTAAAAATGCAGAGTAAACCATTAAAACATTTACGTATGAGAATAAATTATCTGGCAAGTTAATAAATTTACCATCACCACTAATTCCAAACATATCTTGTGTGATTCTTGGATCTTCAAATACCTTTAACAACATATCCAATAGTTGTTCAGGTAATAGTGCATCACTAGATAACATACTCAGCAAAACAATATATATTTGTCTTGTAGGAATAACAAGCTTTGAAGAAATTTTTTTAAAGATTGTAGCAATTGCTAAAACACACTCTTTTGGAGTACTAGTTTCTGGATTCAAAACAATCATACCTTGTGCTTCACTTTGTGCTTCACCTTGTAATTCAAAAAGTGGAGGGGCACCGCGAGTGCATATCTGTTTCACAAGGTTTGAAAGCAAATAACCACTACCGTCCTTAAGGGCATCAAGAACTGTTTGCAAATTAACGTCAATTGGTATCTTAAATTTAATTGTACCAATTGATTTGTTTAATATCTTAGATAATAAGTCGTTAGCACGTGATTCATCCATACGTGTACTATCTAAAAGCTTCTGAAAAGCAGCACAACTAGCTACTATATTCTGATCAAATGGGTTCTTTTTTTTCTTGTCTTCCCAAATAGCTTTTATTTTAGACACATCATCATCATACTCTTTATCTTCCTGTAAATATCTTAGAATCTTATGAGCAAGAGTATAAATATTTTCTTTATCGCCTTTATCAAATAAAGATGGGTCTGTTGTCATTTGTTTCAGAATTTTATTTTTAAATTCAATATGAATATCTGGATATTTCTCAAAAAACTCCCTAAACTCTCTCAATGGCGTATTAGGGTTGCAAGAAAACAAATTAAACATACTTATATGTCCCTCTGGAGTATCAAACATTGTTGTTTGTTTTGCACCACATAATATTTTTAGTAACTCATCCGAGTTGTCCATAAGATGATGCTCAAACTCGACACATTGCTGTTCATTCGTATGTAAAGCTTGTTTCCAAGATTCAACTATCTTTAACATAGTGATTTGTGTCGTATTTTTGGTAAATATTAATACAATTTGTCTCAAATTTGGTAGATTTATTGTTTTTAATAAATTAAGAAATAATAATTCATCCTGTTTCACAATTTCACCATCTGTCATTATAACCAAACAGTTTATTATATCTTTGTTGCACATGATTAATTCTCCCAAATATTTAAAATAGGTACCAAAATTTGATTGAGGATATTCTCCTTTACTATTTGGAGTTGTAAAAAGGGTCAATAATGTTAGTAATGACATTAAACCCATATACGAGGGCATATTTTCTTTTCCATTACCTCCCCAAGCACCACATATATCTACATTTAATTTATGTGTTTTCAAGTGTGTTAAAATAATCTTGAAGGCGCACACTTGTTGAGGACATGATCCATGACAATTTGGACAACGAGGATAACATTGTGCATCGCGATAAGACATAGATCCACTAACATCTGCAAAGAAACCTGCGACTTGTGTTTTAACTTCGCCTTCAAAACGCCTGATATTTTCACCCATTTTAGATAAAAATTAGACTACGCTAAGTATATGATATGTCTAATATAATAATATTATTATATTAATAAAAAATCAATTTTTTGCTAAAATTTCAAAAAATTCTTCTATTTGCTATTTATGTCTCAATTGTTTCTTATTTTTAATGTGCAGAATTTTGTTTTTTACATCCATATATAAGGTAGTTTCCACTCTTACCACAAAATGCAAATGGGTGCTAAAAATTGGTCGGAGCGGTATTTGAGAATTTCTGTATACTATTTTTAATAGTTTTATGTTTTTTATATTTTAAAAATTATTTTGTTTTTATATTAAATAATACATTTTTTTAATTTTTTAACTTAAAAACTATTTTAAAATAATAATTATAAATAAACATAAATAATTATAAATAATTTTGATAAAATGAGTGATAATATTCCTTTAGAAGGTTATATATATTTAATAAAAATGTGTGATACAAATAATAGAACTATCTATAAAGTTGGTAGAACTATTGATTTTTATAGAAGATATAATGATTATAATTATGCAAAACTATTATGTGTTATAAATTCTAAAAATATTATTAATGATAAACATAATATAGTTAATTTATTTAATGTAAATTTTATTTTAGATAAAGGTACAGATTTTTTTTTAGCACCAAATGATAATGTTGTAATGAAAATCTTTCTGGAATATTTTTATAGACAATTAAATCTTTAAGTTTATTTGCTTTATAAATATTAAAATAAAATATAATAAACTTTATAAAAATTAAAATAATATATAATAAACTATAAACTATAAAATATAATAAACTTTATAAAAATTAAAATAATAAAAACATTAAAAAAAACTTTTAAATTTTTCTTACACGCACGCGCAATTTCTCTCCCCTCTTATAAAAAATTGTTATATTATACAAATTTAATGTACAAATACATATAAAATAATAAAATATTACAGTACTATCAAATGATAACTATATTTATACAAAAGATATAAAGTATTATTATATAAGCAAAAGATATATATTATACATATAAAAAATAACTTTTACCATATAAAACAAATGAGCGAATATATATATATAACAAATGATAACAAAACTCTTTTGTATTCAATGCATAACATAAATTATTAGCTGTAAATAGGAGAGAAAAAGAAATATATAATTAATTGTTTGCGTAAGTTATCATTTGCTTGTATTGTAAAATATTTATATTTTATATAGTAATTAACAAATAATTCTAAATAATTAACAATTTTTTATAAGAGGGGGGGGGAATTTGAAAAGCAAAAATAAAAATAAATAATAAAATTTATTAAATTTTATTAAATTTTATTAAATTTTATTAAATTTTATTAAATATTTAAAACAAATATATTTATAAATAATTTACAATAACATTTATAAATACAGTTTTTATGCATGATAATAAGATTATCCTTTAAAATAATAAGTTATATTTATTTTTATAATTGACAAATAATTTTACTTATTAATAAATAATTTTACTTATTAATAAATAATTTTACTTATCAACAAATGATTTAATTTATCAACAAATGATTTAATTTATCAACAAATGATTTAATTTATCAACAAATGATTTTACGTATCAATTGCAATTATAAATTCTATTTATAATATAAGTTATTACATATAAAGCAAAAGATAATAAATTACTCTTTTGACGTATATATAAAAAAAATAAAATATAGGTATAAAATAAAAGATTAAAAAATAATCTTTTATATTAAAAATTTATAATTATATTAATTTAATTTAAAAATTATATAAATATACTATATTAAATAAATATACTATATTAAATAAATATACTATATTAAATAATTAAAAAATAGTTATATAAAATGGATAAAACTTGTTCTAATTGTAATAAAGTATTTAATTATGCTAGCAGATTAAAAAATCATTTACAATCAACAATACATTGTCGTAAATCTCCCGAAGAAATAGACAAATTTTTTTCACAATTTAAAAAAAAAGCAGATTATAAATGTAATATTTGTGATAAAGAATTTACAAAAAAACAAAATTTACAAAGACATATAAATATTTCAAATTGTAAAATTGAATATGATAAAAAAGAAAGAGAAAAACAAATAGAAATATTGCAAAAACAAATAGATGATTTAAAAAATCAAACATCTCAAAAACAACAATTACCAATTTTAAAAAAAACTAATGAACCAAATAAATCTATTCAAAATATTCAAATTATTAATAATAATAATAATCATAATGAAAATATAATTAATAATAATTTAATAATAAATAATACAATAGTTCAACATATTTATCCTTTAGGATATGAAAAATTACCAAAACTTTCACAACAAGAAATGATAAGACTATTAGAATTAGGAGCTAATGGTGTTATAGAAATTGTTAAATTAGTTTGCGAACAAGATGAAAATAAAAACTTTTATAAATTAAATATGAATAAAAATAATATTTCTTTTTTAAGTAATCAATATAAAATAGATATTTGTCAAGAAACAGAATTAAAACAAACTTTATTAAAACAATGTGTAATACTTACTTATCAAATGCTTATAGCTTGTAGTCCTTTATTATCTTCTGAAAAAATATATGCCATAAATTCTAATCTTCAAAATATGTCTAGTAAAATGAAAGAGGAAATATATGAAAATGGATTAAAAAATATTATAGAATATGAACTAAGAAATAATAATAAAACTACAAAAGATAAAATTACTAAATATACAAAGGATATTATTACTAATCCAGAAGTAAAAGCACAAGCTACAATAAATTATAATAAACTTTTACAAATAAAAGAAGATACTAATAAAAATAAAATACCAACATCTACTTTATATGATATAAATCAAAAACTTGGAAATCCTATTACTGCTCCAGAAATGGATATTGAATTTAATTTTATTGAATTTAATTCTAAAAGGTTTGAATATACTACTTACTATAATTATTGGATTAAAAGAATAAAAGATGAAAATAAATATATAAAATCGAATCCTAATACAACAATAGGAGATATTACTTATTTTGAAAATCGTAAAAAAGAAATTATTGGTAAAATAGAAAAAATGAGAGAACTAAATGATAAAATGCGAGATGTTGATGAAGAAAATAATTTAATAATTACAAAAACAAATTTTAAAGTAGAAATTGCAAGTGATTATATTAAGGAAAATGACAGATTGCAAGAATTATTAAGAATATAAATTATTTTTAAATTTTGTTTAACTTGTTTTTAAATTTTTTATTTGATTTTTATCTTAATAATTTATTTTATTTATTACTTAAAATTTGGATTCCATTTATTCAATCCACCAATAAATTTATCTACAAATTTATCATTCATAAATTTATCATAAAATGTTGAATGTTCAAAATCAATAACCCATATTTTACCATCATATTCAATAAAATTATACCCAGTTATGTCTGGATACTCAATTTTATTATCTGCTAGAGTTTTTATAATTGTTCTTATTTCATCAAAATAATATTCATCTAACATATTTGCATCCTCGCCATACATATCGGAAAGATTCATATTTTTAATTTTTTCCATTACCATAATATTAGTTTTTTTATCATAACTAATAATTTTTGGAGTATTAACTATTTTCAAATCATAAATATGTTTATGCATTTTATATTCATGATTACTCACATTTTTTTTAATATAATAATTTTCTAAATCCATTTTCTGTAATTAGAAGAATAGATGAGTAATAGTATACGAATAGTAATAGGCGAATAGTAATATATTAACTTATATAAATATATTATGTTTATTTTTATATAGTTTATAAATTATATTGTATTTATATTTTATTTTACACATTTACACATATATTTTATTTCAATTTTTATCTTAATAAACTTATCAAAAATGTAAATATAAAAATATAAAAATATAAAAATAAAAAAATAAAAAAAAATATATATGAATTAAAATCCAACAATATGTAGAGCTTCTGGCGGTGCCATTCTAAAGATTTCTTCGCGTGATGCATCCATTCGAGTATTTATAAGATTGTTAGACCATTTAATAAATAATTCTTTATCATTATTATTTAAAAACCATCCCTTATTAAACATATTGCGAATGGATGCACGTAATCGCATATTATATTGTTGAACAGTATCATTATAATTATACCGTTCATCAATTAATGCCATTAATTCTATAGTCATATCAATAAATCTTTCCTCTGAAAAAACAATACTATTATCAGCATAATTATTTATTATCCTAAGTCCAGTATCAATATAAATATCTAAATTTCCTAATTCATGTGCGTTTGCGTTTTCGTTTGCGATTTCGTTTGCCATTTTCAAATAAGTTTTTGAATAATACTTATAATTATTATAATGATTATATATTTATTAAATTAAAATTCAATTTTATGTTTCAAATATATAAAAATTGCTAAAAAAATAAAAAATAATTTTATAATACATAAATAAATTCATAAATATTAGGCTTATCCTCAAATAAATTCATAAATGAGTTAGTATAATAGAGTTAGTATAATAGAAATAGATTATTGAGTTTCATTACCTGAATAATCCTGTGGTATAATACCACAAGATCTTTTAATTGAATGAGTTCTACCAAATGTTCTACATGGTTCATTATCTACATAATCCATTGGAACAGACATACTTTCCGTTCTTTCGATATCATTAAACGCTGCTGCATTAATAGATGCATTTCTATCTAATGGGTCTACTGAACGCATTCTATTATAAGCATTTGATGTTGTACGCAATACATTTTCACATCCTCGACCACTATAATGAAAATTAATGCAAGTTTCGGCGGGTACACCAATATTGCTACCAACTTTAATAGCATCAATATTTGCTCCTAGGAAAAATACAATACCTCCGTTTTTTATAAATTCTTCAATCTTAGTTTTAGTTAATAATCTACCATTTTCACCTTGATAAATTCCACGCGAAGAATTTTCCTCACCATCAGTGCATATTATTAATGTCTTACGAATATTAGATGGTAAATTTTCCCATCTAGTATTTAGTTGGTCTATAATAATACATGTTGAACTATATAAAGCTGTACTACTGCCAATAGGCTGAATTTGTTTATATGTAAAATTTACTTCTGTTGATAGTTTATCATAAAAAAGCTCAGTTAATTCATCTGGACCGGCAAAAGTATACCCAGTCATTGTTAATTGCTGGGATTTTATACCTTCTATATATGTATTTAATGAACTATATAATGTTCGTCCCATTCTATCCATTGAACTTGACACATCAACAACTAGTGCTGATACTTCATCATTTTTGGCTAATACTTTGGATGATACTTGAATAATAGTTTCATCGCCCGTTTGAGCTATTTCGATAGGATTGATAGTTTCGATAGGATTGATAGTTTCAATAGTTTGTTGAGTCGCCATTTTTTGATTAAAATACAAATATATTTCTTAGCAAAAAGTAATTTAATATTTACTAAATAAAAATTCAATTTTTTGTTTAAATTATTTAGATATGTAAAATGTTATATTAGGCGCGTTTTATATAATATATAAATTTATATGTATAAATATATAAATATATAAATATAAATATAACCTATAACCTATTTTGTAAAAGATAATACCATTATAATGAGTTTAGAACAAATAGTAGATAATTCAAGAACAGATAAAAATACTGTACATTCATATTTACCTCTCTATCAAAATTTATTGATAAGTAAAAAGGAAACTGCTAAAAATGTATTAGAAGTAGGAATATATCATGGAGGAAGTATAAAATTATGGAGTGATTTTTTTACAAATGCTACTGTTTATGGATTAGATATTATGAATATTAATAATGTTTGGGAAGGAATTAAAAATAAAGAAAATATTATATTACATACATCATCTGATGCATACAATGATAATTTTTTTATTACTCAATTTATAAATAAAAATATAAAATGTGATTTTATGTTGGACGATGGACCACATACTTTACAAAGTATGAAACAATTTATTAAATTATATTCGCAAATAATGACAGATGATGGAATATTAATAATTGAAGATGTTCAATCTTGGGATTGGATTGATATATTAAAAAATGAAGCTCCAGAACATTTAAAACAATTTATCAAAATTTATGATTTAAGACCAAATAAAAATCGTTATGATGATATTGTTTTTACAATAGACAAATCTAATATTGTTGTTTAATATTTTTGTTTAATATTTTTGTTTAATATTTTTATTATTTAGTTTAATATTTTATTTTTTCTTTCTAGCTAGAATATAAGAATTATATATTTTAAGATATTTTTTTAATTTGTAATCATTACATATAATCATTACATATAATCATTACATATAATCAATCATTATGGAATTAGAGATTACAAAGCAACCAGAATCAATAAATATTCATTCTGAGCTTAAAAAACTACCATTACAACAAAGATTAGAAATACTTAATAGTATTAGAATCGAAGAAGAAAAAGAACAGGCACAAGAACAAGCAAATGCACAATCACAAGCAAATGTAATTCCAGACTATCAAGCCATTATTACAGAATTAAGACTTCTTAGAATACAAGTAAAAAATATACAATCTGAAATAATGCAACTATCTAAAAATAATACATGTAATAATAAATATAATAAATATTCTGATAAATATACTAATGATGAATATGATTATAATTGTAATAGCATAATATCATTAGTTAGTGAATGGATGCCTATTTGGATTTTTCTTGCATTCTTTATATTTGCATTAACAGGTAAATCAAAATTATCATCTGGAATTTGTCCTATGTCTGGTGATATATTTACTAGTATATAAGTATGTAAGTATACTAGTATGTAAGTATGTAAGCATTTGCAATTTGCCATTTGCCATTCTAGTAAGTTTTAACTCTAATACCATTTTCGCTCATTCCAATACTAGTTACTAAATTATATTTTATTTCTTTTTTCTCATTTTTATTATGTAATTGTTCTATAGTTTCACAACCTAAATAACTCATACCCGATTTTAATCCACCATTTATTTGGTCTATTACATCAACTACACTACCACTTAATTCTTGTTCTCCATCAACACCTTCGGAATGCGAATTAACTGTAATATTACTAGAATCACCAGTTTTTTCCTGTTTACTCAAATTTGCCATACTAGATGCCATTCCTCTAATATATTTAAATCTTTTACCATTTCTGTGAATGATTATTCCAGGGCTTTCAATAGTAGATGCCAATGTTCTACCCAACATAATTGCACTAGAACCACAAGCAAGTGCCTTAACTTTATTACCTGTTTTGCCTAAACTGCCACCATCGCATATTATATTTGGGTATTGCCGACCATTTATATTCTGTGCATCAATTTTGTAATTAAAACATTCAGAAACTGCGCTGAATTGTCCTTTACCAATACCCGTTTCGAGTCTGGTAGTACATATACTACCGTTGCCGACACCAATTCTAATACAATCTATATCAAACTCAGATAGTGCAGAATAACCTTGCCAATTACAAACATTACCTACCATTAATACTAGCAATGGATATCGTGTTCTAATAAATACGATAGTATTAAATACATTAGTATTAAATCCATTTGCAACATCAATGCAAATAAGGTCTACACCAGCACTTACTAATTTATCAAGTCTCACAATATAATCATCTACTATACCAATCGCTGCGCCCACACATAATGCACCATTCATATCAATACACGCTTTCGATTTATTATTTTCATAATGACAAATATTTTTAAGTGTTATTAGCCCTATTAATATTGAACCATTAACAATCGGTATTTTTTCAATCTTATGCAAATGTATTAAATCTTTTGCAATTTTAAGTGTATTTTCCATATTTTGAAAAATTTCCATAGTATTTACAGTATTTATATCCAAAGTTATAAGATTTTCCATTTTAGTCATAAATTCACTTGTATATATAATTGTAACTTGTCTATGTTCATCATAATAAGATTTGCAATGTTTCATATACTGAATATCGCGATTTGTAAGTATTCCAATTAGATTATTTACATCATCGATAACGCAAAATGACGAAACATTGTATTTTTTCCGTAAATCTTCAATTTCTTCTAAAGTTGTTGATGCCTTTATAGTATAAGGTTCAGATATTATATATTGTAAAAAACGTTTTACTTTTGAAATTTGTAAAACTTGGTCATCAATACTCATATAACGGTGTATAATACCTAAACCACCATTAAGAGCCATTTTAATAGCCATTTCTGTTTCTGAAACAGTATCCATTGGGCTACTTATTAATGGCGTTTTTAATATAAGTTTTCTATTATTGGTAGCAATATTAGTTTCTAGAGCAATAGTTTTGCGCGAATTAATACTACTTAATAAGGGTTCCATAAGGATATCATCAAAACAATAGGATGTTCCTAATTCAATATTCATTTTATAAGATAGTTGATAGTTGATAGTTGATAGTTGATAGTTGATAGTTGATAGTTGATAGTTGATAGTTGATAGTTGATTCAAAAAAATCTATATGTATAATTAATCTATATGTATAATTATAATTTATTTTGATTGTAAAAACGACAATAGATAAAAAATAAAAAAAATAAAGACCTGATTCTCTACAGGCGACCTTTGTTTTTGGTTCTTACCGCGTGGGTTAATTATATAATAATAATACTAATTATAAAATAATTCAATTTTTTATTCCATTTTTCCAATTTTACCCAATTTTCCCCTTGAATAAATAATAGCGCATATTTACTCATAGATATGTGCCAATATTGTCGAACTTTGTATAAAATTTATCTATTTGTGCCACACATCTGCCAATATAATTACAGGGTTCTAGACTAATATTATATGTATTAATAATGCTAGATATAACTGTATCTTTTTCAAAAATTTGTTTTATTTTTTCTATATCATATTTATTTTCAAATAAATTATCATCTTCAAAAGCCTTCATCGGTTTAGTTAAAATACTTCTAATTCTTTCATGGATATCAATACGTGCAAACCCCATTTTAACCCCATTTAATATAATTTCCTCGGTAATAATATTATGCATACTTAACTCGACTTGTTTTTTTATATAATCTTCATTAATTACAATACTCTTTATACATTTATTTGTTTCTACTAAAATATGTTCCAGAAGTAAAAAACACTCTGGATATGCAATTCTTTTTATTGCAGAATCGTCTAGACTCCTCTCCAACCATTGATTAATATATGTCTGTGTAATGGCAGGTTCTTGATTTATAATATATCGTGCTAATGAACATATTTTTTCGCAAGTAATAGGATTTTTCTTATAAGGCATAGCACTTGAACCCACTTGCTCTTTGCCAAAGGATTCATATATTTCGCCTTTACCAGATAGTAATCTAATATCATTCATCATTTTATATATAGTTTGGCATATTGAGCTCATTAGTTGAAATACCATTACATCATACTTGCGAGAATATGTTTGACCGCATATAATTTGCCTCTGTTTTTCTGTAAATCCATATTTATTTGCCAGATTTTTATTCAACAAATCGCACTTATTATGGTTGCCCTCAAATAATTTTAATATTGTGTCTTCTGTCCCTGTGGTGCCTTTTAATCCCCTAAATGGTAATTTTGCTAATACATTATTTAATTGTTCTATATCTAGAGCTATATCAGAATTCCACATGGCAAAACGTTTGCCAATAGTGGTTAATTGTGCTTGTTGTAAATGAGTATATGCAAGTGTTGGCATAGATTGGTATTTTAGCGATTTTGTTTTTAAAGTATTGAATAAATCTGTTAGTAGATTTAAACTTATAGATAAAGAGTCTTTGATAATAATCATATCAACATTATCGTTAATGAAATTACTGGTTGCTCCAAGGTGAATAAATGATTTGGCTTTGGGGCAAATATCACCAAATGCATGAATATGTGCAATTATATCATGCTTAAATCGTGATTCATATTCATTTATTTTATCATAATCGATTGTATTAGAAGATATTGCATTTTGCATTTCTATAATTCCATCATCGGTAATTGATTTAATACCTAATTCTTTTTGAAATATTGCCAAATCTAGCCAAAGATTTCTCATTAAGGTAATTTTTGATTCTGGAGACCAAAGTTTGGATAATATGGGGGCTTTATATCTGGTATCAATTGGTGATGTATATACTGACTGCATTTTTTGGCAATGTAATGTATTAGTAATGTATTAGTAATGTATTAGTAAATATTTTCATATTCTATACACATTAAAAAATTTGGTAAAAAGCTAAAAATCCTAACTAGTATTTATTATCATTATTATTATTATTATCATTATCATTATTTATTATATATGTATTTTGAATATTATTAATTATTTTATATTGAACACCAAAAAAGAATGATACAAAAAACAATTCTGGCGTCAAATGTTGCCAATCCCATCCATATAAATAATATGTATGCAAAAATGCAAGTAATAATGCACAAATACTTATCTGAATTATATTTTGGATAAATAAACTTTTAATTTTACACTTATTTGATATATATATTACTGTATCATTTACAATTATACCTAATACTAAGCCAGATATTCCCCATATAATATTTTTTGTTGTCATAATGTGAAATTTATCTATATTTTTTTCTGTTTTTGCCATGTTTACTAATTTATAAGTAGTAGTAAGTATTAGTATGTATTAGTAAGTATTAGTAAGTATTAGTAAGTATTATATATAGCATTTATATTTTTTTTTCATTAGCTTTTGGTGAAGTTTTCGCAAAAACTTCTTTTCGCAAAAACTTCTTTTCTCCATTAGCTTTTGGTGAAGTTTTCGCAAAAACTTCAAATATCGTAAGGACTATAAGAAAATATAACCTCTTCTACAAAACTTAATTCTTGCAATATATAATTTTTTATATCATTTAGAGTATCAAATATTTTTAATTCGCCATTGTGATATAGTTTAAATATATTCAAATCTGCAACAATATCTACCTTATTAATAATACAAATATTGCAATTATTTATTAATAATCCTTCTTTCAATGCATCTAGATTTAAATAATTACACTGACGACGGCGTCCAGTAGTAGACCCATATTCTTTACCATGATCCCCAATTTTTACCAAGTCTTCATCATTGGGTGGTTGAAACTGCATTGAACCTACATAAGTATCATATATTTTTGCAACGCCATATATATTACGAATGGATTTTAAAGGCACACCGGTATTAATTGCACCCCCTAAGGTACAGGTAGAACTAGTGCAATATGGATAATTACCACACCAATTTATATCTAGTTCAAACCCTTGCGAACCCTGTAGCAAAACTCCTCTAATATTATTCTTAACAAAATCAGACGTCCAAAATTTTCGCATATCGACAACTTGAACCCCCATTGCCTCGAATTCATCTCTAAAGTCCTCAACACGTTTACCTATACGTAGCATTTTATTGGCATATGTTGGAGCAATTCCGCTGCAAGTTGTGCCAACAAGATTATTCTCACGGTCATAATTTATATTATCATCTGTAATAATATGACATGCTTTGCTAAGAAATATGCGTCCAGTAATATCTATACCATAGGATTTAACATAATCCAATTCCTTTTTAAGTTTACCAATATCAATAACACAATCGCTAGATATGAGATTATATACATCTGGCTTTGCCATACCAATTGGCAACATATGGAGAACCATTTTTTTATATGTTGGTATAATATTGTTGTCGGGGGGCGAATTGTTGTCGGGGGGTGATTCAATATAAATAGTGTTTCCAGCATTTGGACCGCCGTTAAATTTTACACACAGATTGTGCGAATGGGTTTTCAGGAGGGAATAGGAAATACATGCCTTTGCTTCATCCCCATATGAAAGCCCTAGAACTACATCAGTAAATTCAATGTTATTCATTTTAAAATTTATTTTAATTATTTTATTATTTAATAAAATTAAATAACATTTTTTATTTTAATTAAAAACGAAAACAAAAATATAAAAAAATTTAAAAAATTACATTACATATTTTCTAATGCTGTAATAATTTCCCAATTATTATTATTTAATCCCGACCATTCATCATAATACATATAAAAAGCCGATACTAATGCTATTGGTAAATTAAGCTTATTTTGTTTAATGTCTTTAATGAATTCTTTAACTAATTTATGTCTTTGCAAAACTGTATCAGGTTTTTTATCAGAATTAGGTTGTTTATAATCATCTGGATTCCATCTAATAAAATATACAGGAATACCTCCATATGATTGTCCCAGATTAACCATTCTAGATTGTTCACAAACACATTGCCTATTTTTATGTTGATACTCATCACATTCTAGAATTACTATTTTATCTCCAAAATCAAATACACGGTCAGGTCTTTCTAAACCACATGAACCGCCATTTACAATTTTATCTGTAGAATCACCTTTAAGATTATTAGCATCTAGATAATCCATTAATGCATTTTGCTTTATAAGTCTAATAAATTTAAATGACTCAGGATTACAATATTCACATTTATTGTTATCATCAAGAATCATAATTAAATTACAAGAAACACATTCTCGTTCTACAAAATTTATATCATCAACATTTTTATGAGTTTCACAATAGGTAGGTATAAAATTTTTCCCATATATAGCTGATTCTTTGCATTTAGGTGATTTACATTTACTATTAGAATTTCTTATCATACCTGCTTTTCGATGTATTGCACAATGGGATGTTGGTTTTCCAGGCTTACCATAATAATCTCGTTGTCCACATTCAACACATTTACGATGTCGAACATCGACCATATCACTAGTTTTATGTACAAAACAGAATTTCCCGTTTCCCCCTTTAATATCAAAATTTGCTCTTTTATTACAATCATTATTTTTACATTGTTTATTAAGTACATCAACCATATTATCTAGTTTATGTTCTTTACAAAAAGTAGCCTTTTTTCCTTTTTCTCCAAATGTAGGTATTTTATCACAATCTTTATTACTACATTTTTTACCCATTACATTTATCATATTAGTTTCTTTATGTGCTAAACAAAATCTAGGTTTTTGTCCTTTTAAGTTAAATGTTGGTTTAGTATTACATTTTTCACATTTTTTGCTTTTTAAATCAACCATTTCAGATGTTTTGTGTGTAGCGCAAAATAAAGCAATATTTCCTTTAATTCCAAACCAAGGTTGTTTATTACAAGGTTCAAATTTACATTTTTTATTTGCTAAATCTATCATTTCCGGTGTTTTATGTTCAACACAATACTCAATTTTACCTCCTTTTAATCCAAATGATGGTTTTATATTACATTTTTTACATAATTTCGTTGTTAAGTCTACCATTTCGCTAGTTTTATGTTGACTACAAACAATAGGTTTTCCACCAATAATTCCATATCTAGGTTGTGTATCGCAAGTATTATGATTACATTTTTTATTTACAAAATCAATCATTTCGCTAGTTTTATGTGTTTTGCAATATTTATCATTAGAACCTTTTAATCCAAATACTGCAGATTTTACAGTACATCCCTCAATTTTACACCGCATTGTGGGGGGTATTATGCTATATAATATAATATCTATCTATCTATCTGTTTAACATATTATAATAATTATTGTTTATACTACATATTTTGTAAAATTAATTTTTTAATTTAAAAATAAAAAATTATAAACATATAAATAAAAAATATTATTTTATATAGTATAATATCGCCGGCTATGCAAAAATGTCAGAACCAATAGTAAACACAAATGCTACCGTAGAAACATTGCAAACATTGCAAACACCGAATAAAACTCCTATATACATGTTAAGAGCACAAAAAAATTATTATAATAGGATAAAAAACAATCCAGAATTCAAAATTGCAAATAATGAAAACGCAACTAATTGGATTAAAAATAATAAAGAAAAACACAATAAAAATCAAAAACTTTACAGAGAAAGGAAAAAAGCTAAACTACTAGCAGAAAAAGCCAAAGAATCTGAAAAATTATAATTATTTATTCGCAAAACTCCTTATGCATATTATATCCTGCAGGTGGCAAATTTTTGCATCGCTCCCATCCATTTTTCATACAGCGATTATATGCCCAGTTTTTAGGGGTTCCTCGAATTGCTTTATCTTTATATTTATGAGTACATAAGTCATTTTTTGTTTTACCACCAATTGATGCATTAGTAGATTTATTAGATTTATTAGATTTATTGGTACTTGATTTTTTTTTAGATTTATTACTATTTTTTTTGGTTTTTTTTATATATTTTGTTATAAAATTAAACATATTTATTTGTATTGATATTGATATTGATATTGTTATTATAAAAGATAATAATTTACATGGAAATAAATAAATTTATTATTATCCAAAGAATATCCATTTTTTTGTTTTTTTTGATTTTTTTAAAGCATCTTCTTTATCTTTTTGTTTTTTCCACTTTAAGTATTCATAATGTCTTCGACGTGATTCGGCTTCAGATTTTTTAGTTTGTGGAGCACATCCAGAGGCTTTACATTTTGGCAAAAGCTTCCGAATACATTTACTATTAGAACCAAAATATTTATTTGCACATAGTGGACAACATTTTATATTTGTTTTTTTAATTACAGGCATATTTATTTTTATTGATATTGATATTGATATTGATATTGATATTGATATTGATATTGATATTGTTATTGTTATTGTTATTGTTATTATGAAAGATAATAATTTACATGAAAATATATTCTTGGAAATAGGTTCTTAAATATATATTTACTTGCTAATACTTGCAATAATTTCATTCGATGTTTTCATTTCTTTTGCCTTTTCTACTTTATCCTTTCGCACCCAAGCTTTTACAACACCATTATAATATGTTCTAGATAATGCCTCTCTATTTCTATCAATAAAATT
>Ga0214919_10001563_pt1 | contig 37219 bp, 37 predicted proteins | sample LL1503_MetaG_FD_177994 | JGI IMG/M metagenome (GOLD analysis project Ga0214919, IMG submission 177994) | Freshwater microbial communities from Lake Lanier, Atlanta, Georgia, United States - LL-1503 | ecosystem: Environmental > Aquatic > Freshwater > Lake | place: USA: Georgia | collected...
TTGAGCTTTAGCGTATTGAGTCCTGAGTTAGGCTCGGTTACGGCGAAGCAGGCGCGGTCGGTACCAGCAATAAGCGGTGGCAGCCAACGTTGCTTCTGCTCGGTGGTTCCGAAAACCACTACCGGGTGTAACCCGAAAATATTCATGTGAACAGCTGAGGCGCCAGAGAGGCCGGCTCCGCTGGCTGAAATGGTGTGCATCATCAAAGCAGCTTCACTAATCCCTAGACCGGAACCACCGAACTCTTCTGGCATTGCGATACCAAGCCATCCGGCGTCTGCCAATGCCTTATGAAAGTCGAATGGAAATCCGCCCTCACGGTCCTTTTGCAACCAATAGTCGGCGTCGAAAGGCATGCAGATCTTTTCGATGGCAGTGCGTATTTGTTCGTGTTCTGGCTCTAAGCTAAAACTCATAAATTACCCCTAAAAAGTCGTAGAAAGGAGGTTTAAGTAGAGAACCCGCCAAATCGGTTATAACAGATTACATGAATTTGATGCTTCTGCTTGTGGAATTTATATATCTGGTGCGCGATTGAATAACATTAGCAGATGAATTATGATGTGATTTTTATTAACACACCATCCGGTTGGTATGTAAATCCCTATCAGTGTCTAACACCTATCTACTTATCGATTTCGGTAGCACCTTCACCAAGGTGACTGCGGTCGAATGCAATCCGACCGCTATTTTAGGCAGAGCCCAATCACCCACCACGGTTTCGACGGATATTGCTCTTGGAATGGAAACTGCCATCGAGATTCTAATTAGAAGCACGGGTCGGACTGACTTGCTTTATGCCACTAAGCTTGCCTGCAGCAGTGCTGCCGGTGGCCTGCGTTTGGTCGTTTGCGGTCTTGTCCCACGCCTTACGAGCGAAGCCGGACGCAGAGCCGCTCTCGGTGCTGGAGCGAAAGTCGTCGGCGTGTTCTCTTACATCCTCTCTTGCGATGATATAGAAGCTATCGAGGAACTCTCCCCGGACATTCTGCTTCTCGCTGGCGGCACCGACGGAGGGGACAGGAAAGTGGTTCTGGCCAATTCCCATTCTCTCGCAGCCAGTAAACTCACATGCCCATTTGTGGTCGCTGCGAACCAGTCGGTGGCTAGTGAGCTGGTACGTGTGCTCGAGGCTGCAGGCAAGGACGCACGTAAGGTTGCCAACGTCATGCCCGAGTTTGGCCGGCTTGAAGTAGAACCCGCACGTGAGGCGATCCGTAATGTTTTTATAGAGCGTATCGTCAAAGCTAAGGGATTACAAGGTGTGCAGCAACATTTATCATCCCCGATTATTCCCACTCCAATGGCAGTACTCAGAGGCGCAGAGATACTTTCTGAGGGCTACGGCAGCGAGATAGGGCTCGGTGATCTGCTTCTAGTAGATGTTGGCGGAGCGACTACCGACGTGGATTCGGTTGCCAGCGGCAACCCAACTGACCCCGGCATCCAAGCCCGTGGCCTGCCAGAGCCGCATGCCAAGCGGACTGTCGAGGGGGACTTGGGCATCCGATTCAATGCAGGGCACATCCTGGAAATGGCTGGAGAGAGCTCGCTGCGCGCGCACGCCTTACTTGCTGGTATCGGCGAAGCCGCTGGCGAAGCCATTGATCTAGCCAACCACGTTGCCGAGCTCGGTCGGGAGGTTTCTACCCTGCCAAATGGCTCTTTCGCGTGTGGTATTGACGTCGCGTTAGCACGTACAGCAGTTGAGTATGCAGTCTCGCGCCACGCCGGTTGTATTGAAGTGATGCACCTGGGCGACGGTGATGTATCACTATTGCGCGGTAAGGACCTACGCAAGGTGGCGACGGTGGTTGGTACGGGAGGAATTATGGCCTACGGTCATAACCCACGCCATGTCCTTGCAGGTGCTTTCTATTCGAACACTCAGCCGCTTTCCCTCAGGCCAGTAGCTCCAAGAATGCTGGTTGATTCACTATACATCTTTTATGCGACTGGCCTATTGGCAGAGGTGCAGCCGGAGGCAGCGGTGCGACTTCAGAAAATAAGTTTGCGCGAAATTTGAAAAAAAAGGAGTAACAATGGATAAAAAATGGCGAACAGTGGATGTGAAGGATGAGCGGTGGAGCGAAGTTGAGTTCCTTAGTCAAAGGGCGCAGGTGCTTTCTGAGTGGCCTACAGGGCAGGAGGTCGACCTCGATGAAGCTGTCTCTTACCACAGGGCGCTACCGGACAACAAGGTCCAGGCCAAGCAACTGGCGCGAGCTAAATCCGAAAGTAATATTGTGATACTCCCACAACTCGGACAAGCTCGGCTGGAGACAATGCTTGACTTCATTGGTTTTGTCGAAAACGAATGCGGGATGCAGGATTGGAACGAGAGCTGGTTCTGGATCCTAGATGCCTACAGTCGCAAGAAACGCTTCGACGCTGTTGAGAACGCTATTATTGCCAGCAAGGAGCAGGGACAGAACCTGCTAAGCGGATTCCCCGCGGTCAATCATGGTGTAAAAGGTTTTCGACAGCTTATTGAGGCGACCCGTCACTCTGCTTTCTTGTCCACTTTGGATGAGGACCCCCGCCTGTGCGGTGAAATTGCCTTTGCAGGAGGTGCGACTGGCTACCTTGCTTATGACTTGCACGATCTGTTGCAACACTCGCGCGATTACCCTCTGGATCGCCGCATTCACAACTTTCAGTATATTTCGCGTTTGGCGGCCTACTATACGGACCGTGGCGCACCTATCCTGGCTTGGCCAGCGGGGCATAACAACGGCTGGGAGCCACCAGGTATGAAGGTCGCCATGGTGATCCTTCAGGCGATGGAAGCAGCGCGACAGGGCGTTAAGCACATCGCCTGCTCATACGGTCTGACAGCCAACATCGACCAGGACGTTTCGTCGTTAAGGCTAATAGGAAGAATGGTAGAAGAATACTTGCGCAATGCCGGACACACCGACGTGGCAGTTTTTTCAGGATCCTACCCGCATCTGGGTGTATGGCCTGTAGACGTCCTGCAGGCTACATCCATGATGGCCTGGGAAGCGGCGATAACGCGGATGTCAGGTGCGCAATTTATGTACCTTAAGTCACCTGATGAGGCTGCCTCCACACCGTCTCGCGAGGCAATCGGTGCTGAGGTCAAGATTGCCAAACACATGATCAACATACTTGGCTCCTTCAAGCTCGAATCTACCCCATCCATGCGCGAGGAGGAAGAGATGATCGAATTAGAGGTTCGCGCGATCGTCGATGCCACATTGGAGCTGGCTGACGGTGACCCTTCCAACGGCATGATTAAGGCCGTCGAGCGTGGCATACTTGATGCCGTCTTCAGTCCATGGATCCACGCAAAGAACCGGCTACTTACTGTCCGCGACCTCCAAGGAGCCTACCGATACCTTGACCATGGAGCACTTCCTTTGCCAAAGCAAGTAATTGCGTACCACAAGGCAAAGATAAATGAACGCTGCCGGAGTACCGGGCAAACAGCTAATATGGACATGGTGACTGAGGATCTTTATTATCTTGCCCGTCCCATTGGCACCCACGTGTTTAGCAAGCTATGAAAGACAGGTCAAGAATGAAATTCAAAGTTGTTATAGGCACCATTGGAAGCGACGCCCACGTTACTGGCCAGTTCGTCATTGCGCGGGCGCTGGAAGACAGTGGCTTTCAAGTGGTTCGCCTTGGCGCCTGTGTGCCACAGGAGGAGTTCATTGAGGCAGCCATAGAGTCGGGCGCCAATGCTATACTTGTATCCTCTTTATATGGCATGGCTTACTTCGATTGCGAAGCGTTGCGAGATAAGTGCACCGAGGCGGGGTTGGATGGTATCCTTCTTTATATTGGTGGTCAGCTTGGTACTAACCGCGAGAAGTGGGAGGACATTGAGGCCCGATTCAAGGGAATAGGTTTCGATCGCGTATTCTCTCCAGACTCACGTCCCGCTGGCATCATAGAGCAGTTGAGGGCGGACCTCGCAAGTAATATATTTTGATCAAGTTGATACTCGCGGAGACCGCATGACACATTTCGATACAAGGCTCACATTCGATCGAATTTACAGGGAAAAGCATACCGGCAATTGGGTGGATCAACTCATAATCGATTACTCCGACAGGGCTGCGAGCACTAATCCGCAAAAGATAGCTATCATCGACTCAAGAGGTTCATGCAGTTTCGAGGAACTGAAGCGGCTTTCAGTGCGCTGCGCATGTGGCTTGTTGGGATTGGGGATTAGTGCGGGCGACGTAATTTCACTCCAGTTGCCAAACTGGCGCGAGTGGACTATTCTGCACCTAGCTGCTACTCGAATCGGTGCGATCACTAACCCGCTCGCTCCGATTTTTAGAGAGAGGGAGCTAACCTTTATGCTTGAGGTGTGTGGCAGCACTATGCTTGCCATTACTAAGAACTTTCGTGGATTCGACCATGCTTCGCTAGCTGTCAAATTGCGAGAGGGACTGAAATCTCTCACCCATGTGCTAGTGATCGACGGCGAGGCACCACCTGGGTGCCTCTGCTGGAACGATTTCATGGCGACACCCTGGGAGGAAAGTGTGGGTGCTGAAGAGCTCGAAGAAATGCGACCTGCTCCCAATTCTGTGACAGAGATAATCTTCACCTCGGGAACCACTGGTGTCGCAAAAGGGGTTTTGCATACCCACAATACTCTAACTGCGCCTATCAACGCCATTATTGATGTTTTAAAACTCATGCCAGAAGACGTGTGCCACATGGTTTCTACCTTTGGGCACCAGACTGGCTTTCACGGCGGTGTGCGGTTGCCGCTACATCTTGGCGCCACCGTTGTTTACCAGGATGTTTGGAATCCGATAGAGTTTTTGAAACTGGTCGAGCAGCACCGCATCACCATCACCAATGGCGGCCCGACCTTCCTACAGGATCTGCTGCAATGCCCCAACTTAGCGACAAGAGACCTAGGTAGCCTAAGAATCTTCCGTTGCGGCGGGGCACCGATTCCCAGAGTACTCATTCAAGAGGCCCTTGTTAAACTTCCGCAAATGTCCGTGCACAGCGCATGGGGACAAACAGAGAATGCGTTCGTGACAATTACCCGTCCAGGTGACTGCATTCATAAAATTGCCGATACTGATGGCCGCGCTCAGAGAGGAATGGAAGTGCGCGTGGTGGATACAGAGGGCGAAACGGTAAGCGCAGGTATTGAAGGGCGCTTACAGTGTTGCGGTGCGTTTCTTTTTGTCGGATACGCCAAGCGGCCCGACTTGAATGTGGAGTCCTTTGAAGGGGAATGGTTTAATACCGGTGATCTAGCCACCATGGATGAAGAGGGCTTTATTCGAATCACTGGCCGCGAGCGTGACGTGATCATCCGAGGTGGAGAAAATATTCCAGTAGCATATGTGGAGAATGTGCTTTATGAAGACCCGCGAATCGTCGCCGTAGCGATCGTAGCAATGTCGGATCCGCGTCTTGGCGAACGCGCATGTGCATTTATCGAGTTGCGTTCCGAATGTAGTCTAGACCTGATCGCAATGCAAGCCCATTTGGACTCAAGGAAAGTCGCTAAGCAGTACTGGCCAGAGCGACTCGTAATAATTGAAGATATGCCGCGCTCGGCCAACGGCAAGATTGTTAAGGCACTATTAAGAGCACGACTTAAAGAAGGCAAAACCTCTTAGCCAAGTTGATCAATAATTTACTCTAATTTGACTATTGAGCTGCTGAGCAAGCATATTGTTTGTATCCAGAAATATCGAATTTGTCTTTTAAAAACCAATTTACTGACTTGGTCAATGCTTATCTTAGGCGCGGAATGCGGTGTCACATCCGATCCTTGCGATAAATTTTAAGCGCCTTCCCGCGTCTAGGCCACTGGCGTCAGCCGTATTACCATCTTTCGCTCTGCGATATACACCTGCCAAGATAGCAACTAAGCGAAAAAGCGAAAAGGCCATGTAAAACTCGAATTGTGGCAGGTTGCGTCGACCGGCGGCCACACAATACGCTGCTAGGTAGTCTTCTTCCTTAGGAATGGTTGGATCGTCATGACCTTGAAGACCGTTGAGTTCGACAGGGATGCGCCAGGCCAAACAGTTGTAACTTAAATCAGCAAGGGGATTGCCGATGGTAGCCAGTTCCCAGTCCAAAACTGCTAAAAGTCGCGATGATGCGTAGTCGTAGATTGTATTACCTAATCGGTAGTCACCGTGGACCAAAGTGCATCCTTCTCCCTCGATATCCGATAAGGGAATGTGGGCTTCAACCCAAGCTGTAAGTTTAGTCATGTCTTCTGAATCTATGCCAGATGCCGCAAACTGCTTCGACCAGCGGCGCACCTGACGTGCAAGGTAATTTTGCGGTTTTCCAAAGTCTGATAACATTCCTTCTCGCCACTCGATATCGTGCAGGGCAGCCAGCGTTTGCGCTAGTTCAAGGTAAATGGAAGTGCGTTCGGCAGCTGCCGTCTGTTGCAGTTTTAGGTCAGTAAGTATTCGACCGGGAACGAATTCCATTGCATAAAAACTTGTTCCAATAACTCCTGGATCTTCACATAGAGCAAAGGCTTGGGGCACAGGCACTCGCGTATTGGCTAATGCTTGTATGACTTGGAACTCGCGGCCCACCGCGTGAGCAGAGGGAAGTAGCACGCCAGGGGGCCGCTTACGCAGGACGCAACTCCGATTATTGCCCTCAATAAGGTAAGTAGGATTAGACTGACCACCTTGGAATTGCCGCAATGCACGAAGCTCACCAAAATCTGGAACATGCTTTTGCAACCAGGGCAGCAACCTCGCTTCATCGAGGTGGTGCTGAGGCAGAACCTCAATAAGCTTTGGTGCGCCAGGAGTTTCGCTTGACCTCTGTAAGTCTAAGCTGTCATCGATCTTAGAATTAGTCATTTCGAGTTACGCCCAGTCATTGCCATCAAATCGCGGAGTTTGTCCAGTGCTGGTCCTTCATGATCGTCCGCCAATTCAGTTCCTGCGACATCGTGCCAGTACGATTCGGAACCGCTAATAGATCTTATCGCATTTAGCAGAAAGGCTCTAACGGGGCCTCGAAGCGCTTCATTATCAGGGGGCAGTTTCGTTATCGAGAAGGAGTTAATGGCACTCATGCCTGAGACCATCATCTGCGGAAGGGGACCCATATGTTGCTTAGAATTTCATATTAATTTTTCCTGTTTTTCTGTCGTTTTTTGAAGGCAAGAATCTTTTGCTTGAAGGTCGGCAGTTCTTGTAGTACTGACATATGAGAGGAGGTGGCGTCGAGGTGCGCACGCAGTGAGACACCCTCCAAACTCTGGTACACGGAGCGCTTTGTCAGCCGGACGGCTTCAATCGATTGGCTTGCAATTTTCTCCGCCAAAGCAACCGCGTCCGCGCGTGCCTGCCCACTGGCGGATATACGATTGACCAAGCCTATGCGTAATGCCGTTTCGGCGTCAATTACCTGGCCTGTCCACATCATCTCGAGCGTTACAGCAGGACCGACCAGGCGTGGCATGAACCACGCGCCACCGTCGCCAGGCATCAATCCCATATCGATATAGCTTTGGGCAACCACTGTTTCTGCATCCATTATTCGAAGATCGCACATAAGTGCCATATCCAGCCCCGCACCACGTGCTGTGCCATTAATGGCAGCAATGACTGGGCAGTCGATACGCTCGAGGAGCAAGGCGATCTTGTGGACCAACTTCCACAGGTAGTTTTTGCGTTCCAGGGCATCCATGCTAAGAAAGGATTCCAATTCGTCGGAGTCGCCGCCAGAGCAAAATGCCTTGCCCGCCCCAGTCACAACTAGAGCCCGAACCAACGGATCACTTTCCACCTTTACTAGAACATCAAGCCAAGCTTGTATCATTTCCTCGTTGAATGCATTAAGCCTTTCCGGCCGGTTCAGTGTCAGCACTGCGACACCAGTTTGCTCGTTTATTTCGAAGAGTATGGGGGATGAGCTCATGTTTGCCTTTTAATGTGATTAGTCGCTACGGATATTCGCTTCCTTGATAAACTTAGACCAAGTATCAATTTCCTTTTCGACAAAGGTTGAGAAGTCGATCTGGGATAAATTCGCTAGGTCCAAGTAGTTCGCCGCCAGCACGGCCTGCCCCTGCGGGGTTGCCCATGCCTTAGCTGCTTCTGCATTTATGCGATCCACTACAAACTTGGGCGTACCGGCAGGCGCGAACAAACCACACCAGGAATTTACAACAAAGCCAGGAAGACCTGACTCGATTACCGTCGGCACGTCGGGCAAAGACAACTGGCGCTGGGAGCTCGTGACGGCTACGGCACGCAGCTGTCCGCTTTTGATGAGGGGCACAGTCGAAGGCAGATTCCCGAAGAACATTTGCACCTGTCCGCCGATCAAGTCGGTTAGTGCGGGGCCAGTACCTTTGTACGCCACGTGAGTAATTTGAACACCTGTTGCTCGATTAAATAGCTCGCCGGCTAGGTGCATCGATTGCCCTATTCCTGAAGACGCGAAGTTTAGTGCCCCTGACTTTAGTTTGGCCAGTTGTATGAGTTCTGCGAGATTGCTCACAGGCAAATTAGGATTAACAACGAGGACGTTGGTGAACTTGGTTAACGAGCCCACTGCTATCAAATCTCGCTTGACTACATATGGTGTGCTGGGCGTTAGTGCAGGATAAAAGACCAGCGGGCCGATGTTACCTAGAAGCAAAGTATGGCCGTCCGCTAATGCCTTAACCACCAAATGAGTTCCAAGCGTGCCGCCAGCCCCAGAACGATGCTCAACGATAGCGGGTTGGCCCCAGACTTTCTGAAAGTGGGCTGCAAGAAAACGGGCGATGGGGTCGTTGAGCCCACCTGGCGCTGTTGGAATGATGATACGGATGGGTGCTGTTGGGAAATCTTGAGCTTGGACTGGCAAGAAGGTTGAATATGCCAAGGGCACGAGCAGCGCGAGCCATTTCCCCACCCTTAATAAGCTGTGACCAAATATGGGTAGCAGCGCGGCTAGCGTTATTGTTTTGTTGATATAGTTCATGCTGCACCTCCTATTGGCGTATTGATGTGTTTGTTGAGTTCACTGAACCACCAGCCCTTTATTGCAACTCTTTTGGAACGAAAATCTCTACCTGTAGTTTTGATAATGCATACGAATCTATTAATCAGTGGAATGTCGATGACAAAATACAAATACTTAATCAACAAGTCAATAAAAATGGATTCCACAGACTTATGAGTTAACTCAATCCTAGCCGTAGCATTAATGTCAATTTCGATTAAGGAGCGATTGCACCAAGCAGAGTTCATCTCTAGCAAGCATGTCATCTTCTAGTCTGCCAGAGCATGCGTCCAAAGTAGCCGAGACCTATGCTGGCTAAATTAATGATTTTCAATCCATGCAAGAGAATCATGGTTAATCAGCCTTGATACCAGCTTCTCTAACAATCCTTGCCGAACGCAGAACGTCGGCCTGAATAAACGCCTGGAATTGCTCGGGGGAGTTGCCGATTGCATCTATGCCTTGCAGCGCAAGTTTCTCGCGCGTGTCTAAAGCAGCTAGCCCTTTGACGGCTGCATCGTTTAGGCGCTCAACTATGTCACGCGGCGTGCCGGCTGGGAGGAAAAGTCCGAGCCATGCCGAGATATCGAAGTCTGGATAACCCGATTCGATCATCGTAGGGGTTTCAGGCGCAAAGCGCGACCGAGTTGCCGTAGAAACTGCAAAAGACCGTAATCTACCGGTTTTGACATGTTCCATGACATTAGCAGGGCTAGCAAAGGCGATCTGTACGTCGCCCGCAATCAATGCTGTAGCGGCAGGCGCTGCACCCTTAAATGGTACGTGCAGAATATTGGTCCCAGTCGCGACCTTGAACATTTCACCCGCCATGTGTTGAGGGCCAGCGGTGCCGGAACTGCCATAGCTAAACTTATCGGGATTGGCCTTCAGGAGAGCTACAAGTCCTTTAAGCGACGTCGCGGGTACTGATGAATGGACAACGACGAAAATGGGCGTGATGCCCGCTAGGGTTAGAGGCTGAAAGTCCTTAACTGGGTCATAGGGCAGCTTTGGATTAAGACTTGGGTTCACAGTATGTGGATTTGCTGTCATGAGGAGGGTGTAACCATCAGGAGGCGATTTGCCCACGATACTAGTGCCTATAGTTGCGCCTGCACCTGGGCGGTTCTCAATCACCACCGGTTGCCCCAGAGTCTCGGACATTTTTTGCCCCACTAGCCGTCCGATGACGTCAACTGCACCTCCGGCGGCGAAAGGGACAACTATCTTGATAGGCTTGGATGGAAAAGGTTGCGCGAGAGTGGTGCCCGCCAAAGCTAGCCATAGGGCAACGCCTAACCAGGCAAGAATCCGATAGAAGAACTTGATATTGAACATTAGTATTATTCCTCAGATGTATGTTGTAGTTTATTTCTCGTCATTAGGATTCGGCATACCATCCCTGGCCATCGCCATCAGGGCATCGTGAATAGTACTGATCGGCAATGATGTATTTCTCCTCAGAGTCGTATCCAAGCGCAGCGATGGCATCTTGCGTAAGCGTCCTAGCTTCGGGGATACTAAGACATGATCTGTCGAGGAGTGTCATTTCATTATTGAAGCAGAGTGCTTTATGCGTTCGTAGAAGGGTTAAAGACGGGAGAGCGTTTTTCTAGAAATGCTGAGATACCTTCCTGTCCTTCTGGGCCAGCAAAACCTATCATTTCCATGGCTAGTGAGGCATCGAATATTGGACCAGCCTGTCGCAGCCAGTTGTTCAGGCTATATTTTGTCCAGCGTATGGCCGCTGGCGCTCCGTCTGCCAGCTTTCTTGCCGCTGCCAATGCCTTTTCATCTAGCTCAGCATCATCCACGGCCAGTGATACCAAACCAATGCGCTCAGCCTCGGCACCGTCGAGTTGTTCGCACATCATCAAGTAATACTTGGATTTCGCCATACCGCAAAGTAGAGGCCAGATAATGGCTGCATGGTCACCGGCAGCGACTCCTATCTTCGTGTGACCGTCCATTATTCTGGCTGACTTTGAAACAATCGAAATGTCAGCCAGCAGACCACAAGCTAGACCCGCTCCCACCGCCCAGCCGCGGATAGCACTAACAATGGGTTTGGAGCAATTTATCATTCCATAAACAAGGTCCTTTGCCTCTTTCATGGTCTTCATTCGGGCATCATAGTCGCGCGTGACAAACAATTCGTGGTTCATGTCACCGCCGGCGGAGAATGTATTACCTGCTCCTGTAATGAGGATGCTCGACACTGTAGAGTCTGAGTCAGCGTCTGCCCATACTTGAGCGAGTTCCTGATGAAGTCCGGGAACCATAGCGTTTAGCTTGAGTGGCGATGTCATGGTAATTCGCAGTACGCGCGGGTGAGGGCGGTCGAACTTCAGGTGTTGATATTTTGCATAGCGGTCATTCATTGGAATCCCTTTTTTATAGGTTGAGTCGTATATTTGTTTACATCATTGTGTAGCCACCACTTACACTGAGCGTTTGACCGGTCACGAAGGAGGAGACGTCGGAAGCCAAGAACAAAACTGCGTTGGCGACATCGACGGGTCGGCCAATGCGACGCATTGGATAAAGCTTGGCAATACGCTCCCGCATTTCGGGGGTGTTCCACTCCTTCAGTGCGTTTGCCCACATGCTTTGCTCGCCTGTGTCCTCGGTCGAGTCCGGCATGGTGGTTCCCGGGCACACGGTGTTGAAACGGATGCCAAACTTGCCGTTTTCTCGTGCAAGGGTCTTGGAAAGGGCAATTACGGCTCCTTTGGTAGCAGCATATACTGCCTGGCGGTATTCGCCCATGCGACCGGCGTCGGATCCGATATTAACGATTGATCCGGAGCCAAGCTTTATCATTCCATCTAGGACTGCCCGTGTGCAATTGATGTTGGACCAGAGATTCATCTGGATTTCTCTTTCCCATTCTGAGCGCGGCTTGTCGACAAATAGCCCATCAAGGACCCAACCTACATTATTAACAAGCACATCCACCTTGCCGAAACCCGCTTGTACTTCGGCTATTCCACTATTGACGGAATCCCAGTTAGTAACATCCATTGGCAAAGCCATGACATCTACAGCGCCCGCTGCAAGAGCTTCTTTAGCAACATACTCACAACGCTTAGCGTCAATATCTGCAACAACGACCCTTGCACCTTCTTTACCAAAAGCTAACGCGATTGCACGTCCTATGTTGGAACCGGAACCGGTTACGATAACGCTCTTATCCGAAAGATTTAGTTCCACCATTTCTCCATTCAATTTTTTTAAGCGCTAACAATACTATCCGATTGGTATTTATGTCAATACTTAATTGCAGTTTTGAGGGTAAACACCTCCATTTTTAGTACTCTATAATTAAAAAAATGTCTATAAAAACTAAAGAAGCCGCTCTGCCATTGCGACGAAAGCCGAGGCGCGAACAAAGGGATGAGACCTTTGAAAAGTTACTAGTCGCAGCTCGTTCATTATTCGTTTCTCGGGGGTATAAAGCGTCGACCTTAGAGCAAATATCTGCTTTTGCTGGGCTAACAAAGGGCGCGGTTTATTTCCACTTCGGCGCCAAGGAGGCAGTGCTCTTGGAACTGTTCAGGCGCGCCGAAAAGGATGTGATCCAACCTGTAGTGGTTATACTTTTACGAGAGGAACTGTCTCCAGCGGAACGATTGATCCGTTTCACGCGTGTGCACGGGGAGATGGGCGTCACTAGGCGTGAGGATCTCTTGTTGCTGATACTTATGTCCATTGAGTTTGCTGGACAAAGCGGTCCTATCGGGGAATATGTGAAGCGGCTATATTCCATTTTGTACGCTCCTCTGGAGTATTTGATTAGTCAGGGCCAAGCTTCAGGGCAGATTCGCCGAGACGTGCCTAGTACTGAACTAGCCTCAGTTATCGTTTCAATGCATGATGGAGCGTTTCTGGAATGGTACCGGCGTGGTGGTGAGCTCGATGGCAGATATCTAGTTGAAGCGGTCTTATCAGTTTTATTGCACGGCCTGTAAAATTTACAAATGAAACCCCCTTAGCGATTTAGTCAGTAAGTCCTTGACAACATACTGCCTGGATGGTACTCTGAATAATGGTTAAATAATAATTTACATTTTCTGAGTATTTTGGCCCGAACAGATTCATTTGCAATTTAACAACTGGACACTCGTGATTAACCTTACAGTAGAAGATAAAATCGCGGAACTAATACTTTCGGACGCTCCGGTAAATGCCATGTCACCCGTTATGGGTGTATGACCTTCATCCAGCGCTCGATTCGCTTGAAGTGCGTCAAGACTGGCATGTGCTTGCCTTACCGTGCGATCTAAAGGTTTACATTTTCTATCACTCACCACAAATAATTTATACGAGCACATAATGAAGTCCAACAGAAACAATATTTCCCGGCGCAGAGCCGCCCTACAGTTGACACATGGGGTCCTAGCACTCGTAGCAGCCGGGAGCGGCAAAGTGGCGCTAGCCCAGGCGGATCGGCCAGTCAAGGTGATAATGCCGGGTTCAGCTGGCTCCGGCGGCAGCAACACTATGCGAGCTGCGGCACAAGCGTTTTCAAAGGCGCTAGGCATTCCAGTCGTAGTAGAAGATGTGCCTGGCGCCGGTGGCATAGTCGGTACCCAAGCTGTTGTTCGTGCAGCGCCAGATGGTTATACCCTTAGCATGGTTTCTAATAATCATGTTATTTATCCCAGCGTTTACAAGTCGGTGCCTTTTGACCCAATCGCGGACGTTACTCCAATCAGCGTAATCGGCACGACCCCGATTGTCATGCTGGTGAACCCGACTAAGATGCCGGTGAAGAGCTCCCAGGAAATGGTGGCTCTAATTAAGGCGAATCCAGGCAAGTTCAATTATGGTTCCGCAGGCAATGGCACGATCCTTCATTTGGCCGGTGCAATGTTCTTGGAGGAAGCTGGAAATCTAAAGGCGACACACGTGCCATACAAGGGAACCGGGCCTATGTTGACTGACTTGCTTGGTGGCCAATTAGATTTCGCGACCTCAACACTACCTGCGGCGCGGCAACACATTCAAAATGGAACTCTGCGTGCAATCGGGGTTGCGGCTAATGTGCGCCAAGCCGCAGCGATGGAAATACCGACTTTCGTGGAACAAGGTATCCCAGGCTATATTATTGAGGTTTGGTATGCTGTATTAGGGCCTGCCAAGATGAGCGCAGCTAATGTTAGCAGGATACATGGAGCACTGGTCACTGCATTTGCGGCTACTGACGTAAAGGAGGCCATGGCAAAGCAGGGAAACATGATCAATATCAGCACGCCAGAATATGCATCCAAGTACTTCCTAACAGAAACGATAAAGTACGCGAAACTTGTAAAACTTGCTGGGGTAGAGGTACAGTGATTACTTCTTATTGAAAGATTAGAGAGGATAAGTGCGTAGACGGTCAATATGCAGCCTGCAGTTCCAGCCCCGCAACAACAAAATCAAATTCAGCATGCATAAGTCAGAAGGTTTTTTTGGTTTAAAGTGATCACAAATTATCAAATAGATACTACATTTAATTTTGTTGAGATATATCAATCCATGGCGTTGGGTAGACTAATTGCTTGCAAAAACTTCTGCGAATCTAAAAGTGATTAGGTTTGACTTGCTGTTTGTGTTTAGTACATCAAAGGAGGTAATCATGCATTTTTACGAACGACGTGAATTTATGGGGCGTATGTTGGGTGGTTTAGCGATGACTGTTGCCTTGCCTTCGCCCGCGCAAAGCACCTATCCGAACAAACCAATTCGCATGATATTACCCTTTGCTGCTGCGGGTCCAACCGATGTTGTGGGTCGCATCATCGCGGCAAAATTGGGTGAGGAACTTGGGCAAACGGTTGTTGTTGAAAATCGTGCTGCAGCAAGTGGTGTCGTTGCTGGCGAATTTGTGGCGCGCGCTGCACCTGATGGCTACAACTTGCTTTTTATGTCATCAACCATGGTGACCGCTGCGGCCTTGGGCAGCAAGTTACCTTATGACGTTATCAAGGATTTTGCGCCAGTGGCTTGGACCACAACGGTGCCGTTGGTGTTATTGGTTAAGCCCGATTCGCCACTGCGAACAGTTCAGGACTTGATGAAAATGCTAGCCGCTAATCCCGGTAAATACACCTACGGTTCGGGTGGCAATGGCACCATCATTCATGTGGTGTGTCTGCAATTGCTTCAGGCTTCAGGTAGTTCCGCAGTTCACGTGGCCTACAAAGGCACAGGGCCAGCATTGATAGATCTGATGAGTGGGCAAATTGACTTCGCCATTGATGCCATGAGTTCGGCCATGGGATTCATTCGCAGCGGTCAGCTTCGTCCACTGGTGGTCACCAGTAGCGAGCGCATGGCGCTGTTGCCCAACGTGCCAACTGTGGCGGAAACTTGGGTGCCTGGTTTTACTGCCAGCACTTTCAATGGAGTGCTGGTGCCTTTGGGTACACCAGCACCAGTGATTGCCAAGCTCAACGCTGCATTGAATAAGGTGGTGCGCAATCCAGAAGTGCGTCAGCAACTCGAGAGTCGTGGTGCACTTGTTGAAGAAGGACCTCCGGAAAAAATGGCTGCTTTTCTCAAGACTGAGCTCGATCGCTGGACCGGTGTTCTTCGCACCGCTGGCATCAAGGCTGAATAGGATTAGTTGGTATGAGCAATTTGGATCTCAAGGGCAAAGCCTATTACATCAGTGGCAGTTCGGCGGGAGTTGGTTTTGCAATTGCAAAGACCTTGGCTGCGCGTGGTGCCATGGTAACGATCAGTGGTCGATCGGCAGAGCGTGGCGAGCAGGCGTTGATGATGCTGCGTGCCATCAGTGACACCTGTTTTTTTGTGGCGGGCGATGCCAACGATGCTGCATCTGTGGCTAGCAATGTGGCCGATGCTGTAGCGTGCATGGGTAGGCTCGATGGTGTTGTGAGTGCAGGTGCAGAGGGCGTTGTCATACCAACTCCGTTTGCTGACATGACACCCGCTCAAATTGAAATCAGTTTCAAGTCCAGACTAATGCCGCGTATTCTTCCGGTCCATGCAGCGATTCCTGCTTTGCGTCAAGCTGGCGGTGGTAGCGTTGTGATGATCACCACCGATGCAGCGCGTCACGTGACACCAGGTGAGTCGATGATTGGTGCCGCAGGTGCAGCTGTTGTTTTGCTAACCAAGGCCTTGGCCAGAGAACTTGGTCGCGATGCGATTCGTGTGAATTCAGTTGCCATGACGATCACTTCGGATACGCCGTCTTGGGATCGTGCATTTGCCGACGATAACTTTGCCAATCATTTATTTTCTAAAGCGATCAAGCGTTTTCCATTTGGGCGCGCGCCCAATGCAACGGAAGTGGCGCAAGCTGCAGCGTTTCTTCTTTCGCCCGAATCTTCACAGATCAGCGGGCAAACGCTCAGCGTCAATGGTGGTCTTTCCTTTGGTGGTTGGTAGTAGTCATCGAAGAAAATACGATTGAAACAACTCAAGCAACTTTGTGAAAAGGCTCTTTGCCTTGCAGCACATTCAAAACATCACATTTAAGTACCTGCTGAAATAGTCAGGAGTACAGTTGAACACCACCTGTCAATTTTGGATCGGCACTCGTGCCTTTAGGCTGTTAATATTCGGTCGGCGTCAGTACGCATGCTGATAGTCAGAATTAGCAAGGTTGTAATGACTCATGTCGGATCACTGTGATTGAAACTGAAGAAGCTTAGCCTACTTTTGAATTGCGTTGATAAGCAATCATCAATGCAGAATTGTCTAAATCACCTAAACCCATGGCAATGGCCTGGTCCATTAGATCGGCGTGCCCCTGTGTCAATGGCAGTGTCATCTTCAGTTGATCAGCCACATCTAACATGATGGCAATATCTTTTCGATGCTGTGTAATTCTAGAGCCGGGTTTGAATTGTTCCTCTATCATTTTTGGACCAGCAACATCAACAGCGCGAGAATATGCAGGAGATTCTTTCAATAAAACCAAAAACTCTTTCACATCCAAACCCAATACTTTTGCAAAGTTCAAGCCTTCAGCCAATGCGGCACGGTTGAGGCCCAACACCAAATTACTGGCAAGCTTGGCTCTCGTTCCAGCACCAACTGCACCAACATGGCGTAAATGGGGCGCGAGGTCATTCAAAAGATATTGCGCATCAACAAAGTCTTTTGGATTCGCCCCTAATAAGCCCAAGGCTTCTCCTATTTGAATTTGGTATGCAGAACCCGACATAGGCATATCCATGAAGACAACGCCTTTGTCGCTCATTTGTTTGGAAACTTGGTCAATGGCCTGCGGACTGCAAGTCACAAAACAAATCATGCGTTGAGGCGGCTTATCTGTTTGACACACAGCATGACATACATCGATCAGCATTTTGTCATTCAAAACACAAATGAGTAAGGTTGTGCATTGATGGGAGAGGGCAGTTAAGTCTGAAAGCCGTTTGATTGAAAGACCTTTGCATTCAGTCCAAGCTGAATCGGAAGGGTCATAGCCACATAGCGAATAGCCTACCTGCTGAAGTCTGGTTGCAATAGCTCTGCCGACGAAACCCAATCCGGCTATACCAATGATTTCTTTACTAGTTGACAAGTTGATTCCTCTGTTTGATCAGTTGTTCATTCAGAATGAATGCGATGTTTACTGATTAGCTTGTTTATTGCGTTCATCTTGCAAAGCAGTCATGCCTAGCGTTACGGCATGGATACCCAATCGGCTCACAAGTTCCAGAGTTTCCAGTATTTCAGCTTTGCTTGCACCATAACGCAATGCATTAGCGATGTGAATTCGAAGGGCATCCTGATTGAGATGGGTAATAGATGCGTTAATGGCGATGTAAATGATCTCTTTCATTTTGGGTTCAAGTGAACCATTTTTCCAAGGACCAGCCGACAGTTGCAAGGCAGCAGCAAAGTAATCAGGATCTTCCAGCAAAATACTTTCCCAGGCAGATGACCAATGCCCGCGGCGTTGAATGAAGGTATTTTTTAATTGTTCTTGCGCCTCGCTCAAAGATGAATCAACAATCTCATTGCTCCTGCCGGCTTTTCTCAACTCGTCAAGCAAAATTGGAATACCCACTGTACTGCTTTGTAAGCCAATATCACTCACCAGTTCGATCACTTCAACAATTTCGCCGTCGGTGGCACCGCAATGAAATGCATTTCGGATGTGGATGCGCAAGCCAGGCTCATACAGATGCGTGGTCACAACATCAACCGCAATTAAGATGAATTCTTTCATCTTGGGCTGCAGGGGACCACTCTTGGCCGGCAATACAGCAAAATTCAAATACGCTTCAAAATAATCGGGATCATGCTGCAGTACCGATTCCCAGTGATCAGCCCAGTATCCTCGCTCTCGCTTGAAGTCTTCCATCAGTTGTAGTTGGCGCTTGGTCCAATTCAAATTCATTCTCCTTCGATGTTTAATGGGTATTCAAACGGTCATTGCAAGACGGGTAGCCTGATCAATGGCACGCATAGCGTCGAGTTCCAATGCTTCCCTCGCACCGCCTATGAGATGCAATGGCAGATGTGTTTTTGCTTTTATCAGCTCATGATACAGGCCAAGTTCCGATGTTTGCCCGGCGCATATCACAACTGTGTCAGCCTCGATGCATCTTTGAACGCCTTCTGCACGAATGTGCAAACCATCATCATCGATGCGTTCATAGTGAACGCCGTTAATCATTTCTACATCAAGTCGCTTGAGCTTATCGCGGCGTATCCAACCCGTGGAAATGGCTAGCTCCGACCCGATGGGTTTCATTTTTCTTTGTAGCAACACCACATGCTTGCGTGGACTTAATGTGATTGGTGCTGTTCGAAGTCCACCCGGCATTTGCATAGATAAGTCAAGCCCGAACTCTTTCGCATAGTCGGCGAAGTTTGGTGGAACATGAGGATGATTACCAAGAAGAAATTCTGCGACGTCAAAGCCGATGCCCCCAGCGCCAATGATGGCGACCTTCGCACCGACGTTCTTGCGGTGCAGTAGCACGTCCACATAGCTCAAAACCTTTGGATGATGGATGCCCGCAATGTCGAGTTGACGTGGACGAACGCCAGTTGCAATCACGATTTCATCGAAGCCACTGGACATCAGTTCTGCCGCAGTTGACGTATGACCTAATTGAATCTCAACCTTCTGGTCTTTCAACTCATTAGACAAGTAGCGTAGCATTTGATCAAACTCTGTTTTATCTGGAATGGCTCTGGCCATTTGCAGTTGGCCGCCAAGCTGATGGTTGGTTTCGATCAAGGTGATTCGATGACCACGTTTAGCTGCATTGATCGCAAAGCTGATTCCAGCGGCACCTGCACCAATGACTGCAATTCGCTTGGAGCGCTCCGGCGTTGACTCATCAAATTCAATTTCATGTCCAGCTCTTGGATTGACCAAACAAGAGGCGGTCCCTTTTAAAAAGATGGGATCTAGGCAGGCTTGATTGCATGCAATGCAAGTATTGATTGAGTTGGCTTGATCAAGTCTTGCCTTTTTAGCGAAGAGCGGGTCAGCTAGCATGGGACGAGCCATTGATATCAAGTCGCCGGTTCCTGACTCAAGCAACGCTTCTGCCAATTCAGGGTTGTTGATGCGGTTAGAAATAATGACAGGAATTGAGACGGCATCTTTCACATGTTTTGTGGCGTAACCCCAAGCCGCGCGGGGTACAACATGTGCTATGGTTGGCACCTTTGATTCATGCCACCCAAAACCAGTATTCAAAGCATCCGCACCAGACTGCTGTAATAGATTGGCAAGATACGCCACTTCATGTCCTAGCATGCCACCTTCAATGAGGTCGACCGCTGAAATTCTGTAGATCACTGGAAAATCAGAACCCACTTTTTCTCGAACAGCCTTCATCACTTCTAAAGGGAAACGTAACCGACCCTCTAGGTTCCCACCGAACTCGTCATTGCGTTGGTTGGTGATCTGTGTGGTAAATTGACTGATGAGGTAACCCTCTGAGCCCATGATTTCAATTGCATGGTAGCCCAGATCTCGAGCGAGCACAGCAGTTTGCGCAAAGTCATCGATGGTTTTCCAAACCTCTTGCGTGCTGAGTGCTTTTGGCGTGTAACGATTGATTCTTGACTTGATGGGTGATGGCGCGACGCAACCTTCGAATTTGCCGTAGCGACCACTGTGCAGAATTTGCATGCATATTTTTGTATCGGTGCCACGAACAGAATTCACGATGGCCTGATGCCATGACATATCTGATTCTGCATTCAAAAGCGGTGCTTCATCCTCAATCCTACCTTCGTGATTGGGGGAAACACCACCAGTGATGATCAGAGCCACTTCGCCCTCGGCACGAGCTCTGTAAAAAGCGCTGATTCTTTGAGTTGATCGATCTAACAAATCAAGTCGGGTGTGCATCGCACCCATCACGATGCGGTTTCTAAGTGTCATGGTCCCCAACAGAAGGGGCGCCATTAGCCGAGTGTATGGGTGGGGGGGAGCATCCTTCCCGGATGCTACATTCATTGCAATTCGATACCAGCTGCTTTGACGACTGGCCCGAGCTTCTCAATTTCAGCGATTTGAAATTTTCTAAATTCATCTGAGCTCATCTGAAATGAATCTGCACCAATTTTCACAAGCAATTCGCGTACACGAGGTGTTTTCATGGCGTTGTTAATGAGTGTATTGAGGCGAGCAACAGTGGCTGGTGGCGTATTGGCGGGCGCCCATACGCCAAAAAACACGGTGAGGTTGTAACCTTCTACACCAGTTTCACCAATGGTTGGGAGACCTGCCATAGCATCGACGCGCTTGTTCACCATGACAGCCAAGGCCTTTATTTTTCCAGCTTGCTGCTGACCTGCGGCGCTGGCAGGGTCTGTGAAAACCACATCGATGCGTCCGCCCGCTAAGTCAATGAGTGCCGCTGCTGTTGCTCGGTAGGGAACGTTAATCATCTTGAGCGCGCCAGTTTGCTGTTTGAACATTTCACCAGACAATCTCATCGTTGCAGTGGAACTACCAAAAGTGATTCCTGCTGGATCTTTTTTAGCTCGATTGATCACATCGGCAACACTGTTGAGCTGTGAGTCAGCCTTAACCCAAAGTGCCAAGGGAACAGTCAGCAAAGGTGTGACTGGAACAAAATCTTTGATGGGGTCATAGGTCAGGCTTTTGTAAAGGTGAACATTGATGACCTGCGTCGAGCTGGTTGATAAAAGAATGGTGTAGCCATCTGCTGGTGCAGTGGCAACCGACTTCACGCCGATTGCGCCTTCTGCCCCTGTGCGATTTTCTACCAGCACCGACTGTCCTGTTTCTTCTGTGATGCCTTGAGCCAGCAATCGTGCAATGATGTCAGTGGAACTACCTGCGCCCAATGGTACGATGATATGAATGGATTTATTTGGAAACTGTTGCGCCTGCGTGGTTGATACAGCCGCGATGAATAAAAAGAAAACGCCTGCAAGGAGTTTTTCAAAAATGGGGCGAGTCAGATAAAAGGCACGTGTTGTTTTCATAAGTTGTCTTTCTGTTTCAGATTTTTTTGAGTTGATTGTAATTTGCACAATCAGATATGCATTCACGTGCACTTGATACCAAGTTCAGCGAATACCTCTTCGGTGTGCTCTCCTAGCAGCGGCGGCGGGCGTCGAATTTGCGCAGGTGACGCAGAAAACGTCGTTGGGATGGATGTCGTGATCAAAGGGCCAGCTATCGGATGAGTATAGTGATGAAAATAACCTGTTTCAACCAAATAAGGGTCTTCTGGCATATCAGCAAGCCGCCTAACAATTGCATTGGGTATATCGGCAGCTTCTAGTCGGTTATGCGCTTCAACTGTGGTAAACCGCGCGATCTCCTCACCCAACGTGCCGTATAGCGCGGGGAAATTGGCAGAGCGTGCGGCCAATGTCACAAAGCGCGGGTCATCGCAGAGATCGCTGCGGTCAAATGCAGTGAAGAGCCTGTGCCATTGTGCATCCGATGTGGCCATTGCACAGACACTGCCATCCAAAGTGGCAAATGGGCGACGCTCCGGCATCAAAGCTCTGTCATAACCCATGGGACCTTGCGGCTCATCGAATGCCCCCTCCCACATGTGCTCGACAAGGTTAAACGTCAGCATCGTCTCTAGCATGGGCACCTCAACTGACTGACCCTGACCCGATTGCGAGCGATGGTATAGAGCCATTCCAATAGAAGAGGCGAGCGCATTACCGCAAAACTTGTCAGCGATGACCGTGGGCATGTATCGATTTTGACCGCTTGCTATGAAATTCAAATCAGCAATGCCACTTTCGCCCTGTATCACATCGTCATAAGCGGGGCGGTCACGCAGGGGACCATCAGAACGATAGCCTGGCGCACAGGCATGGATGATGCGCGGATTGCGTTTGCCAATGTTTGCATAATCGATGCCCAAGCGTTGCGCACTATCACGACGAAGGCTATGAATGAATACGTCAGATTGATCAACCAACTCCATGAGAGTTGCCATACCCTCGGGTTTTCGCAGGTCAAGAATAACACTTCGTTTGTTGCGGTTCATACCCATGAACATCGCAGCCATGCCTGGATGACGTGCAGGACCAATGAAGCGATTGAGGTCTCCGGTAGGGGGCTCCACTTTAATGACGTCTGCCCCCATATCGCCCAAAATTTGAGCCGACAAAGGCCCTAATATGAATTGCGAAAGATCTAGAACACGCACGCCTGATAATGGACCTGTTGGTGTCTCAGAATTGATATTGGAAGATGTCACTGGGGAGGTACTCATTGCTTTTAAAGCATTCGCTCTAAATTTATTTTCGATTATTATTCACTATTGCAAAATTTGTCAAATATCTATCTAATAATTAGACACTTACAACATAAACCGAACCTATGAAAACAATTTGGATTCACGATGGACTCAATGGAGAGTCTGTCGCAAAGGCAATGCCATTACCTTTTAAACACCTTGAACGTCCTATTGACCCAGAAATATTTCGACGCCAAGCGCGAGGGGAAGATATTGGCAAGGCCAAGATGTTCAATTCCCAAGGTTTATCCACCATCCGATTCGTTGGAGAGCACGTCAGTGAATGGGCGCCAGCCGCCAGCAAGTGCCTTTGCTTTGTTCTTTCTGGCGATATTGATATTGAAGTAGGGCATGATGAACGGCATCAACTCAGTGCTGGTGACGTTTTTTTGGAAGATGATTGCAATGGTCATGGTCATCGCATCACTTTCCGAGGTGATTGCCGATTGGTCAAGTTGTTGATAGCAGACGATTGGCAACCGCACGGAAATGTCCCGCCAACGACAACTGACTCATCCAACTTATTACCTAGGTCAACAAACTTGAAGCGAATGTACCGAGCAAAAGATGACCTTTCCTATTTCCGTACTTTTGACGAACTCTTTGTAGACACGAATGGAACCACCAGTTCTATTCGCTCGGTGTTGGGTTTTTACTTTGTTAGTTTTCCTTCAGGTTACTTCATCGACTTGCATCCCGAGGGTGCTAATAATTTTGTCATTGTGACAGAGGGCGACTTGGAACTTGAAGTCTCCGGAGATGGTCGCATTGAAGTCTTTGGACCCGGAGACGTTGTGTTGGCCGAAGACAGAATCGGAGTTGGCCACATCGATCGAATGCATGGTCTTTGTCGCTTAATCATGATTGTTTTTGACGACAAGCATCTGTGGGAAGTTCCAGCATGAGTAGCAGTTCAAGTTCCAACATCAAAAATAGACTCAATGGCAAAACAGTTATTGTGACCGGCGCGGGTTCTGGTATGGGCCGAGCGGGCGCGATCCTGATGAGTCGTGCTGGTGCAAGCGTTGTTGTAACGGACCGAGACCCTCAATCGTGCGAGGAAACATCGCAGCTAATCATTGGGGAAGGCGGAAAAGCAGCGCGCATTACATCAGATGTCACCAATGAGTCTGACGTCATTGCGATGATTGCATTTGCTGTGGAGCGCTTCGGTCGGATTGACTGCGCTTTTAATAACGCTGGCGTGCCATCATCCGAAAAATCGATAGAGGCTTACTCACTGAATGCCTTTAACCGAACAATAGGCGTCAACCTAACGGGTGTCTTTTTATGCATGAAGTATCAAATTGAACAAATGCGACGACAAGGTGGGCCAGCATCGATTGTCAACAATGCCTCGGCTTGGGCTATTGGCGGGTGGGCAAATGCTGCGCCCTATGTGGCCAGTAAGGCTGGTGTGATTGGATTGACCAAATCTGCAGCCCTCGATTTAGCGCGTAGCGGTATACGCATCAACGCGGTGTGCCCTGGCCTGATTCGAACACCCATGTCTGAAGGCCTCTTTGCTGATCCCCTCTTAGAGGCGCAAGCCATCGAAGACCAGCCAATGGGTCGCCTAGGGCAACCAGAGGAAGTTGGAGAGGCCGTGTTGTGGTTATGCTCAGAAGCTTCATCATTTGTCACTGGCGCGGTGCTGATGGTTGATGGTGGCTGGATGGTTTAAAGGAGATATCAAGATGGCAGATGTGAGTTTTTTAAATTGGCCTTTTTTCGAACAACAGCACCGAGACTTTTGGCAGCATATCCAAAATTGGTCAGAGCAAGAAATTGGTTCAGGTATTCACAACTACGCCGACCTTGATGCGGAATGCCGCCGTATCGTTCGCACGCTTGGAGATGCCAAGTTGATTGATGTGGTGGTTCCCAAACTGGGCGCAGAAGGGCTTGACGTGCGCACCATTTGCCTTGCCCGCGAGACTTTGGCTAGCTATAGCGGACTTTATGAGGTCATGTTTGTGATGCAGGGCTTGGGAACAGCGCCAATCACACTGTTTGGCTCACCGGAAATCAAAGAAAAATACCTCCCAGCTGTGCGTGCTGGTCATGCAATTGCTGCATTTGCACTCTCGGAACCCGAAGCCGGATCTGACGTTGCGGCCATGACAACCACTGCAACACCGGTTGCAGGCGGTTGGCGAATTGATGGTGTTAAAACTTGGATTTCTAATGGTGGCATTGCAGATCACTACGTGTTGTTTGCTCGAACGGGGGATGCACCAGGTGCCAAAGGCATTTCGGCTTTTATGGTCGATGCGTCAACCCCAGGTTTTTATGTACAAAAGCGGTTGGAAGTTATTTCTCCACACCCGATCGCAACCTTGCGTTTTAACAACTGTGTTATTCCTCATGACCGACTTTTGGGGCAAAGCGGTGACGGCTTCAAAATTGCCATGGCTACGCTAGATGTTTTCAGATCAACCGTTGGCGCTGCTGCACTTGGCTTTGCTAGACGAGCACTTAACGATTCAATGCAGCGCGTTGCCACGCGTATCGTCATGGGTCGACCTCTCATTGAGCAGCAATTGATACAGGGCAAGATTGCAGATATGGCCATTGATGTAGATACCAGTGCCCTTATGGTTTATCGATCCGCTTGGACGCGAGATGTTCTGAAAACTCGGGTTACCAGGGAGTCCTCAATGGCAAAGTTATATGCAACAGAGGCAGCCCAACGAGTCATTGATGAAACTGTCCAGATATTTGGTGGACTTGGTGTGACAAAGGGGTGTAAGGCGGAGGAGCTCTATCGTGATATACGAGCGCTTCGAATTTATGAAGGCGCTAGCGAAGTGCAACGCGTCATCATCTCGCGCCAAAGCATGTTACTTGCCAAGTCGGCTTGAAAGCAATTTATGAATTCATCGAATGATTACAAATGGATACGGGTTGAACACTCGGGCGGCATTGACAAGTTAATACTCAATCGACCGGATTCATTGAATGCCATTGACTCTCACATGGCTGCAGAAATCACAGAGTATTTTGAAAAATTGCAGCGCAATGAAACGGTCAGGGTTGTGGTGATGAGTGGTGCCGGTAAACACTTTTGCTCTGGCTTTGATTTGGCTGATGCCAATCACATATCGAACGGTTTAGAGCAAGGCCTGCGCATGCAAAGAGATATGGCTCGTTTGGTACTTTGCATGAGGCGTTGTACGCAACCCATCATTGCATTGGTGCATGGCGCGGCCGCAGGTGCAGGTTTTGCATTAGCGCTAGCAGCTGACGTTCGCTATGCAGCGCCAGATGCTCAAATGAATGTGGCCATGATTAAAATTGGCCTCACCGGTTGCGATATGGGTATCAGCTATTTTCTACCACGTGCTGTGGGTATGTCTAACGCGGCAGAGTTGATGATGACAGGTAGATGGTTATATGCGAATAGGGCTTTACAAATTGGACTTCTTTCCGAAGTCGTGCCATTTGAAGAGCTGAGCCAGGTTGGCGAAAAGTTGGCTCAGGAAATGATTGCCACATCTCCAGTTGGTTTGCGTTTAACAAAAGAAGGACTCAACTTTTCGCAAGATGCCGGCAGTTTAGACATGGTGATTGCACTTGAAGACCGCGCACAGGTTCTGGCGATTGGTGAATACATGCGCGAAGGTGTTGCCGCATTCAAAGAACGCAGAACGGCTAACTTCAAGTCCAAAAAATAAAAGTAATTCTTCATTCAAAAGAAGGTGAGAGACGCACATGGCTGAACAACCGGTAATTGGTTTAACCATCGAGGCCGGTATTGCTAGGATCGTCTTCAATCGTCCTTTAGAAGGCAACCCTATCAGCGATGGTTTTATTCAAGCCCTTGACGATGTGACATTGGAGTGCGCTGACCGCAAGGACGTTAGAGCGGTCATCATTTCGGCATTGGGAAAACGATTCAGTGTGGGCGGCAACATTTTAGAGTTTGCCAGTGAACCCGACAAATTATCATCCAAAATACGCCGATGGAATGCATCACTTCAGGGTTCGGTAGCTCGTCTCCAACGCATGGATGCACCCAGTGTCGTAGCGGTTAACGGGGCGGTTGCTGGTGGTGCGCTATCCATTATTTCTGGTTGCGACATCATTGTTGCAGTGACTTCTGCCAATTTTGTTGCAGCTTATGCAACGATCGGCTATTGCCCAGATCTTGGCGGCACTCTTAGTATGGCCAAAAGAATAGGGGTTTCAAGGACGCGACGTTTTCACCTGTTGCATGAAACGCTTCTTACGGCTGAAGCTCACCAACTTGGTTTGGTTGACTTCGTGGTTGAAAATTCAACTGAGTTGGTACAAAAAACCGAAGAGATCGCTAAACAATGGGCCAGTGGACCAACCCTTGCCTACGCAGCGGTGAGAAGACTCATGCAAACTGCAAACACGAGTTCACTTGAAACACAGATGGAAAATGAAACTCAAAGCCTAGTAGATTTGGTACGAACAGATGATGCACGCGAAGCGCTAAGGGCCTTTTTGGATAAGGCTCCCCCACATTACAAGGGAGCCTAACCAGGCGTTTTTGCGTTTATTACTTGACGCCACTGCGACACTTGATCATGCGCATGGGTGTGTAAGTCAAAATAGGTGTTCCGTCTTGCTTGAAAATCTTATTTTTAGTACGAATAAGTCCGCGATGGGGACGGCTTTTACTCAAACGTGCTTCAAGAACTTCCACTTCAACATGGACGGTGTCCCCAACAAAGGCTGGGTTTTCCATATTCAATTCCATCTGCAAAAATGCAAAGCCCGTGTATTGCATTGCTGATTGGGAAAGTAAACCTTCAGCAAAGCCATGAACTAGCATACCCGGTACAAGCCGATCTTTGATGTCTGATTCATTCTTGCGAAACTCTTGGTTGGTAAAAAGCACTTCGAGCAAACCAATGCAGTTGATGTAATTGATCAGATCGGGTTCAGTGATCGTGCGCCCAATCGATCGAAATTGACGACCAACTGGCAAATCTTCAAAATAAAGTCCAATTCCCAATGTTTCCATTTTTTTTCTCCTATTGATTTTAAGTATAAATGATTCTTCTCAAATTCAGTCCAAAGAGATGGCTTTGTCTTGCTAAAACTTGACAGGCCTGAACAACCTTCCTATATTCATTGTTAATAACTTTAATTGAAGTACATCCAATGATAAGCTTTGAAATCAACCAACGTGTAGCAACCCTTGTTCTCAATCACGGGCCTGCCAATGCCATCAGTCTTCAGTGGGTCAAACAATTCGATGCCATTCTTGATCAACTGGAGTCGCGCAACGACTGGAACGTTTTGCGTATCAGCAGCGCACTTAAAATTTTCTCTGCTGGTGCGGATATTAAACAAATGCAGGAGGCATTCGAGGCTAATTCGAGTGAAAAAATTGCAGGTCTGATTTCTGCAGTTCGTGATTACCAGCGATTATTCGAACGTATCGAGTCCCTGCCTGGTGTCACGTTGGCAGAGATTGGAGGGGCTGCGCTTGGCGGTGGTTTCGAGTTGGCACTGTCATGCGACTTGCGAATCATGGCCAATGAGGCACGGGTTGGTTTGCCTGAAGTTCGCATTGGATTGTTGCCGGGAGCTGGTGGCACCCAACGATTAACTCGACTATGCGGTCGATCCACGGCCATTCGCATTATTAATGGGGCGGAAATGGTTGACGGGCCAACAGCCGTTCAACTTGGCATGGTTCACTGGTGTGTTCCGGCTTCTGAATTAAGCGCTGCAGCCCAAAAGCTTGCTCGACAGTACGCCGATCAAGACACTCAAGCCAGTCGTTTAGCCAAGGCCTGCATCAACCAAGCGATAGACCCGCTGACCCATTCTGGTTTTGACCTAGAGTTCACCGGCAGTGAAACATTACTTAGCAGTGCTAGCTCGCAAGCGCTCATCAAAGATTTCTTTGATAGAAAAAAGAAATAGCAATCGTAGAAGCTTTGACTAAACGTCATGCCACCAAAATCATGACAATGAACAAGTGTTGGTGCGCAACTTAATTCTTAGTCCAACTGGATGCCAAGTTTGCGTATCACGGCTCCCCATGTTTCAAAATCAGTTTTAAGCATCGAAGCCACCTGATCTGGTGTTGCAGGGTCTGATTTGGCACCATCCGCAATCTGTTTATCACTTAAAGGACCTTTTGCCATAGCGGCGAGCGCAGCTTTGTTGAGTTGAACAATGATCTCTGGTGGCGTGCCTGTTGGGGCTAACAACGTATAGCGGTTGAACGCAGTAAGGCCTGGGTAGCCCAACTCTGCCATGGTTGGAACATCAGGCGCAATAGCTTCTCTTTTCTCGTCGAGCACCGCAAGTACGCGCAACTTGCCATTTTGTACATGCTGAAGTCCAGGGGAGGGCACATCCATATAAACCTGCACATGTCCACCCATCAGGTCAGCAAAAGCCGGACCAGAGCCCTTATAGGGAATATCTGCCATGTCAACGCCGGTTGCTGCCTTCACCATCTCACCCACCAGGTGCGGTGTGCTACCTCTGCCGGTTGTTGCGTAGCTCACTTTGTCGGGATTGGATTTCACAAAAGTTAAAAATTGCTTCCAATCCTTAACCTGAATGCCCGGCGTGACAAAAACATGAAAAGGGAACTTACCGACCAAGGCCACCGGTGTGAAGTCATCAACCTTATAGGGAAGTTTTCGATACAGATTGGGTGCAGCAGAAATACTCGTTGAAGAAACGACCAGCAAGGTATAGCCATCTTTAGCAGATTTTGCAACGCGCTCTAGTGCGATGACACCTGCCCCGCCAGCATCGTTTTCAACGATGATCGGTTGTCCAAGATGCGCACTCATTGATGTGGCTAAAAGACGAGCGTATATATCTACACCTCCGCCAGGAGAAAACGGAACCACAATGCGAACAGCTTTATTGGGGTAGGGGGCTTGAGCAGCTACGGGTGAATGAATGGCTCCTGACAGAGCCATGATTGTTAGCAGCAAAGATGTCAACGTGATTTTCATAGTTTCCTTTTTGACATGTTCAGGCTAAGCTTACTCAGCTTTTATGTTTCTACTGCGGATGAGTTGTCCCCAATGTTGCCCTTGGGACTTTATGAAATCCTCAGTCTTGGCTCGACCACCCTCTACCGGATTGATACCCGCTGTCACAAGCGTCTTGGCAATTTCCGGTGTGCTGAGTGCTTTGGCCAACATTCGTTCAAGATTAGCCAAATCCTCCGACGGTATACCTTTCGCAGCTAGTAGCACAACCCAGCCGAGCACTTCCATTTTTGGAATACCAAGGGATTCAAAGGTGCGAATGCCCGGCAAATCTGAATGAGGCTGACTCGCCGCCACCGCCAATGCGCGGAGCTGGCCAGATCGGACAAAGCGCAAGATGGAAGGAAGATTGACCACACCGATTGAGACCGTACCTGAAAGCAGATCTGGCACCAGTGCGCCTTCTCCTTTATAGGGAACCAACAACAAACTGATGTTTGCCAGTCCCATAAATAACTCAGCGGCGAGATGCGAACTTGAGCCTGGCCCACCGGTGCCACAAATCACTTGACCTGGTCGCGCTCTCGCATCTGCCAAGACCTCGTTCAAACTGGTGTACTTTGAATTGGCTGGGACCACCAACAAACCAGGAAATATCGAAATCATCCCAATAGCGTCAAAGTCTCGCGACACGTCGTATTTCACGTCGCTGAAATGAGGCGCAATAGTCATCGCTGTACTGGCCAACAAAAGCGTGTGGCCATTTTTCATTTGTGAGGCTGTGGTGACGCCAATCGTTCCTCCAGCGCCTGTGTGGTTTTCCACCAATACAGGTTGATTGAGTTGCGGTGCAAAATTTTGAGCAAGCACCCTGGCGGCGATGTCGTTGGCAGTGCCTGGTGGAAAAGGAACAATGATTTTGATTGGTCGATTAGGCCATGGCCCTGATTGAGCAAAAGAATCGTTTCCAAGTAGCCCACTAGCGACAATGTTTGAAAAAATAAATCCACGACGGTTCATATAAATAGCTCCAGTCCTAATTTAGAAAATACAAAGAGACTTGAGATTACTTCACAGCATTGCGAGGGGTAGTCCTAGAGAGGCGCTCAATTTCATTTTGGTCATACCCAACCGAGGAGAGAATGCTGGCTGAATGCTCGCCAAGGTTAGGTGGTGGAAAAGCGATCTCTCCCGGTGTTTTTGACATCTGTACAGGTATCTCAGTTGTCACAACACGACCTTCAGTAGGATGTTCATAGGCCTTGAAAAAACCAGTTGCAATCAGGTGTGGATCATCCTGAAGTTCTTCAATTGAATTGACAACACCATAAGCAACACCTTGGGCTTGCAACCGCGCGATGGCATCAGACGTGGTTAATTGTGCGACTGCATCTGCCAAAAGACCATAAAGTGTGTCGATGTTGCGAGTGCGCGATTCTAAACTTCCAAAACGAGGGTCGACGGCCATTTCTGGTTGACCAATTGCATGCCATACCTTGGCCCATTCTTCCGTCGTCAGTGCCAGTATGCAAACGTAACCATCTTTCGTTGGAAAAGGTTTTCTATTTTTAATTAGCATGCGCGGGTAGCACCATGGTCCCTCACGCTCAAATGAACCTGCCCAGATGTGCTCAGTCAAATTGAAGGCAATGTTTGTTTCAAACATCGGCACATTCACAAATTGACCCTCGCCGGTTCGTTCTTTATAAACAAGTGCCATCCCAATCGCAGAGCCAAGTACCAATCCAGAAATTTTGTCAGCCATGACACTTGGAAAGTACCGTGCTTCGCCACTTGCTTTGACGTTTAAATCAACCATCCCACTTTCACCCTGTATCACGTCGTCATAGGCTGGGCGAGAACCATAAGGACCATCGAGTCGATAACCAACGCCACACGCATAGACAATGTTTGGTTTAATCGAGCTGACCGCTTTGTAACCAATTCCCAATCGATCAGCTGCGCTAGGTCGCATGCTATGAACAAAGACATCTGCTGTCTCAATCAGTTTCATCAAGGCTTTGAGACCTTCGGGATCCTTCAGGTCAAGAACCACACTTTTCTTGTTCCGATTAACACCGAGAAACATGGGTGCCATACCTTGATGACGAGCTTCGGCCATGTAACGGTTTGGGTCGCCAGTTCGAGTTTCAATTTTTAGAACTTCGGCTCCCATATCGCCCATGGTCTGCGTTGCAAGTGGGCCCACAATATTAATGGATAGGTCTACCACTCGAATTCCTGCTAAAGGACCTCGGTGCACACCAGATAAAGGTTGTGGCTTCATCAGCATCCCTTTTGGTAACTTGTCATGAAAAAGCACCTCTTGGTTTAAAGAATTGATCTTGATGTAAGTCCAAACCAAAAATTTTCAGATCCTGCAGCAATGGTTGCAGATCCAAGTTTTTCAGCCCAGTGTGCGTCTGATCCAAACTCTCGACGCCAAGACCACAATCGACGTGTTAAAAAGTTCAATCCGTATTCTTGAGTCGTGCCCATTGCACCATGTACTTGGTGCGCAATGGCTGCTGCGCGTCCAGCGGCTTCTCCTGATCGAACCTTGGCCACAGCGATGTCAAAAAGCGCAGTGGTATCACTTGTACACATTGCAGCAACTTGTGTGGCCATCTTGGCCGCAGCAGTCTCGCTTGCCATCACTGCAAGCATTTGCTGCACGGCTTGGTTGTTCCCAAGTGGTTTTCCAAATTGTTCGCGTTGGCTGACATAGGTGAGGCTCATGTCAAAGCTCGCTTCTAGTGCGCCAACGATTTGCATGCTCCTTGTGAGTGCCCCCAGTCCCCATATAGGCTCAGTGAATGAGTGCGTGATAGGAGCATAGGCAGAACAAACAACACCGTCAAAAACAATGTCATCTCTAGGTTCTTTGGCGATATTCTCGCGCTTGGTGATCGATACCTTGGATTGGTCTTTGATTTGAATGAGTGCTAGCACGCCAGAGCCTTTCAGGCTAGCGTGAACCATCAACCAGTCACACCATCGGGCCCACGGTACACTGATGGCTTTTCCTTTGACTTGCAAAACGTTGCCAACAGTCATGAGTTCTATTTCTGATTGTCTGCCTTGCTCAATCATGGTGATGGGACCCTGCGGCACGTCCATACCAATGTTTGATAGCATGTAACGTGCAACGATAGTTTCAGCTAATGGCAAAGGAAGACTATGGGCACCCGCACTTCGTAAAATTTCATACGCATCAAGAAAACTGCCGCCAAAGCCACCTTTGTTTTGCGGTACCAAGACATCTGCATAGCCGCTTGTCTCTGTGATTTTCCAAAGCTCATCAGGCCAATGATCTCTCTCCATCTGCAAGAGTGTCTTTGTGTTGACCAGACCTGCAAACAAACGTTGAACACTGTCGCTGATCATTGATTGAGTCATCATCTCATCCCCAAACCGCGCGCCACAATGGAGCGCAAAATTTCGCGTGAGCCGCCTTTGATTGAATAGGAGGGAGCCAACTGGGTTGTGTAACTAGCAACCTCTTCAAGAGAAGAGCCTATAGGCGCAGATTCGGCATCAAAAAGATGGTGTGCTAATTCTGTCATGCCCTGCTCAATACCAGCACCAAGGTCTTTCACCAGTGCAGCCGCTAGTGCAGGGTTCTCACCGCGAGAGAGCATGGTGGCAATACCCAGAGACATTTGACGCAAAGTTGCGTAACCAGCTACCACGCGGCCAAGCTCAATGGCTTGTCGCGGATCGTTAACAGATGACATGGCTAACATTTCAAGCAGCAGTTGGGAGCTAGTCAAGTAGCGTTCTGGCCCACTGCGTTCAAAAGCCAACTCTGCTGTTACTTGCTTCCATCCATCACCTTCTTCTCCGATCATCGCTTCGTGTGGTACTTCAACATCTACCAGTGATACCTCATTGAAATCGTGATCTCCAGTGAGGCTAAGAATCGGTCTAATACCAATGCCCGGTGTTTTCATATCAATCAGAAATTGACTTAAACCTGCTTGACGTTTTTCACCTTTGGAAGTGCGCACTAGCGTTACCATGTAGTGCGAAGAGTGCGCCAATGATGTCCATACTTTGGTGCCATTGATGACCCACCCATGATCTGTTCTCACGGCGCTTGTTTGAAGCGAAGCCAAATCGGATCCTGTGTTGGGCTCACTCAGTCCAATGCAAAAATAAGTCTCACCTCTAGCCACGCCAGGAAGAATTTTGCGCTTCATGTCCTCCGATCCGAACTTCAATATGAGTGGGCCGGTTTGACGATCAGCAGGCCAATGCGCAGCAACAGGCGCATTGGCAGCAAGCAGTTCTTCCACAACAACATAGCGCTCGAGTGCAGTTTTCTCATGCCCGCCATATTCTTTTGGCCAAACCATTCCAATCCAACCCCTGTGACCTAATTGTTGACTGAACTCAGGGTCAGCAGCGGACCAATTTTTGGCCTTTTCGCGAAGTGGTCGATTCTGCAAGTGCACAGCAAGAAATTCTCGGACTTCTTGGCGTAACGCTTCACACTTTTGATCTAAGCTTGAAACCTCGATTGAAAAAGCTTCCAATGTCATGCTTGTTTCTTCCTAGGACTTGAAACTGCAAGTCAATATTAACCAAATAAACTTTTGCAGTATATTCAGAGAATCTACGACTGTCTATAGATTTGGCAATCTTTTAGGTTTTGCTAAAAATTAAGACTGATGTGATTGACGATAGTATCCAAATTAAACAAAATGCTAGCCAGCATTCCATTTAAAAAAACACATTGCCATGTCCAATCTATTAAACGAAGATCAAAGACAGATTCAAGACTTGATCCGCCGTGTCGCCAAAGAACGCGTAGCGCCTCGCGCTGCTGAAATTGACCGAACTGCGCAATACCCTCAGGACATGTTTGATCTGCTCAAAGAATTGGGTATGTTCTCATTACCATTTCCAGTAGAGTATGGCGGAACTGGAAGCCTGCTGTCTGCATGCATTGCAGTTGAAGAGTTTGGAAGAGTTTGCTACAACACGGCCTACTTGCTTGTAACCCAGTGGTCGCCGTTTGGTGCCATCTTAGCTGGAGGATCAGAGGAGCAAAAATCTCGATGGCTCAATGGACTCTCAAGCGGCATTGTTCGTGGGGCTTTGTCTCTCACTGAAACGCATACGGGGTCTGACATTTCAGGACTCAAAACAACGGCACGTCGAAATGCTTCGGGTTATGTTGTGAACGGCTCCAAAATTTGGTGCACGAATTCACATGTTGCAGATTTCATCCTTGTAGCTGCACGTGCTTTGGATTCAAATGCAGACAATCTCGGCATCAATCTTTTCTTAGTTGAGCGTGATACGCCTGGATTAACAATAGGTGCCGCAGAAGAAAAAATGGGTGGGCGAGGCATCCCATCTTGCGCACTATTTTTTGATGAGATGCAACTTCCAATGAGCGCCAGATTGGGAGGAGATGGGCCTAATGGATTCAAAATCGCCATGGAAACCCTTAACGCAAGTCGCCCGATCATTGGTGCACGTGCCGTAGGTTTGGCGCAAGGTGCAATCGATCATTGCATTGAATTTTTGGCTGATCGCAAGGCCTTTGGCCAGCAAATTCGTGAATTTCAAGGAATGCGTTGGATGTTGGCAGACATGATCACCAAGACGGAGGCTTCTAGACAACTTGTCTATAGCGCAGCAGCACGAGCTGATGCCGGTGCCAGCGGAAGTGAACTTGCCCCCTTTGCTGCAATGGCAAAGTGTTTTGCTTCTGATAGCGCGATGGAAGTCGCTACGCAAGCGGTACAAATTTTTGGAGCTGCAGGCATTTCATCTGCGTATCCTATCAATCGATATTTTCGTGATGCGAAGGTCGTGCAAATTGTGGAAGGTACCAATCAAATTCAACGAAACATCATTGCTGACAGTTTTCTGGGGCGGGTCAAAAGAAAATAAATTTTTAATTGATCGTGTGTGAATCATTTTTCAGAGGCCAATAACATGAACAGAAACTATTTCAGTCGCCGAAAGGCTTTAGCCGTCATTGGATCAATGAGCACTTTGAGTTTGTCGCAAGCGCAGACAGAGAATTATCCAAACCGACCGATACGAATCATTCTTGGATTTCCGCCAGGAGGACCCAATGACATCGTAGCCCGTGTCATGGGCATTCGATTGACTGAACTCTTGGGTCAACCTATCGTGATTGACAATCGTCCTGGTGCCATCGGAACAATTGCAACCAAAGCAGTTGTCACCGCTCCTGCTGATGGCTACACACTGTTGTACACCTCCACCACCTTTGTACTCGCGGCCGCACTCAGACCCTCGTTGCCTTTCGATCCCATCAAAGATCTGACACCCATAACAGCAACCGTTGCGGCTCCAATGGTTTTAATGGTTAATCCGGCGCTTCCGTGTCGCAATGTTGATGAGTTCATTGCCTATGTCAAAGCAAATCCGGGTAAGTTGAGTTTTGCCTCTGGAGGAAACGGATCAATCACACACGTTGCACCAGTGCAGTTGCTCCAGCATAGCGGACTTGATGCTGTGCATATTCCTTATAAAGGTAGCGCACCAGCTATGCTTGACCTCATTGGTGGTCAAGTGCAATTTGCGATGGACGCATCCAACTCAGCCTTGCCCTTTGTTCGCGAGGGTAAAGCCAGAGCGATTGCAGTTACAAGTCGTAACCGTTTAACGGCATTGCCTCAGGTGCCAACAATTGCAGAAAGTTGGATTCCTAACTATGAGGCCATTGCTTGGCAAGGCGTCATGGCTTCGGCTAAAACGCCTACGTCGATTGTGAACAAACTGAGCAGCGCCATCAACCAAGTACTCAAGCATGACGTTGTCCGTGAAAAACTCCAAGAACTTGGTATTGATGTCATTGGAGGCTCACCTCAGACATACGCTGCTTTGGTTAATTCGGAAATTGAGCGTTGGTCCAAGGTCGGAAAAAAAGCCAATATCGTTCTTGAATAAGCACTTGCGGATGAAAAAGCAAAGTTGCTGGCAGCATCAAAAGATGCTGACTTGGAAATGGTTAGGAAATTGTGCAAGCAACACGGCTTTACAGCAACTAACCTGCGTGGATCATTGGAACGCCGTCAGCCATTGTTAAAAAAATACACAGTGACTTGATGAAAGTAATGGCAAAGGAAGAAATGAGAGAAAGTTTAAAAAAGCGTGGGCTTGATCCAAAGACAAGTACGCCAGAAGAATTCAGCACTTTTTTAGCTAGTGAAGTTAACAAATGGGGCAAGGTAGTTAGAGAAGCCAATGTTCATGCCGACTAAAACTCTCACTGGGATTTTTAACTCAGGTCAGGATTAGCAGTGTCTTCAGGTTCTGCTTGTACTTCTGCCAGTTTAGAGCCCAGCTACGTTCTGCGTGCTTTGCTTCGGCGCTAGAGTTTTAATTTTCCAAATTAAGCTTGAATCAATTTGTTTCAACTAACTTTTGCCCCTAACTAATTCGAGCCAGTCGCCAAGCGACTAACTTTTGCCTTTTTCGAATCGAGCCCAGAATGGGTCATCGAAGTTTTGGGTTCAAAATTGCGAGGTCAAAACTAAAATAACTTGCCGAGCACATATCCAGTTG
>Ga0214919_10001564_pt1 | contig 37143 bp, 26 predicted proteins | sample LL1503_MetaG_FD_177994 | JGI IMG/M metagenome (GOLD analysis project Ga0214919, IMG submission 177994) | Freshwater microbial communities from Lake Lanier, Atlanta, Georgia, United States - LL-1503 | ecosystem: Environmental > Aquatic > Freshwater > Lake | place: USA: Georgia | collected...
ACCGACACCGAAAATGCCAGTAATTTGCTCTCCTGTTTTTCCAGAATCTTCCGAACCGGAATACGCCCATCATTTCGCGGAATTCGGGTTTCCTCTCAGCGATTTTCAGAAACACGCAATCGCCGCCATCGTCGACGGGCATCACGTTTTGGTCTGCGCTCCCACTGGTTCGGGAAAAACTCTTCCGGCGGAGTTCGCTATTCGCCACTTCATTCGCCAGGGTCGCCGTGTCATATACACGACTCCAATCAAGGCGCTTTCTAATCAAAAATACCACGAATTCTCTGAGAAATTCGCGCCTCTCGGCATCACCGTCGGTCTCTGTACCGGCGATATCAAGACCAACCCGACAGCGGACTTATTGATAATGACTGCAGAGATATTGAATAATCGACTGTTTTCAATACAATCCCAACAATCATCCGCGAATCTATCCTTCGAGATGAATATCGAGACGGAGTTGGCAGCAGTGATAATGGACGAGGTGCATTACATCAACGACGAATCCCGCGGTCATGTCTGGGAGCAGACTATTCTGACTCTTCCACCGCAAATCCAGATGATTATGTTGTCTGCGACATTGGATGGTCCCGAGAGGTTCGCGGACTGGATACAGTCTGCAAGACCACCAGAACAGTCTGCAAGACCAGCATCATACATAGATGTACCTCGAAAGCAGGTATATTTAGCACAAACTCACACGAGAATCGTCCCTCTCACACATTATGTCTATTTCCCACCCGCCCCCCAATCCATCACAAAAGCAGTAAAATCGACACCTCTCGAACCCATAGTAAAACAGCAAACGAATAATCTAATAACCCTCCAATCCGCGCATAATGTGTTCCAACCTGCCGGGTACAAAATCGCAAATCAATTATGCGAGGTCTGGCAAGAAACGCTGAAATCCCATGTTCCCCGTAAACACCTTATCAATAGTTTGGCGACTTTTATGAGAGGTTCGGACGACATGGACGTCGACGACACGATGCTCCCCGCCATAGTCTTCACCCTCTCGCGAAAACAGGTCGAGGAATCTGCCCACGAATTGACCGCAAATATACTCGCGTTTGATTCGAAAATCCCCTATACCGCCGCGCACGAATGTGAGAATATTTTGCGGCGTCTACCGAATTGGCGTGAATATGCGGAGTTGCCCGAATACAAGGCACTGATCCGACTTTTGGAGAAAGGTGTCGGAATTCACCATTCCGGTATGATTCCCGTACTGCGCGAAATAGTCGAGCACCGTATCAGTGAAAAGAAGATATTTATGCTGTTCGCCACTGAATCTTTTGCCATAGGATTGGATTGTCCTATTCGCACCGCGGTATTCACCGGTGTAACAAAATTCGACGGGTCGGAAGACCGGTTCTTCTATCCGCACGAGTATACTCAGATGGCAGGGCGCGCAGGGCGGCGAGGTATCGATAAGGTCGGCAATGTGGTGCATTTGCCGCTCCTGTTCAGGAAAGGAATGCCGTCCGAATTGGCGTTTCGCGATATCCTCTCGAATAAACCGCAAATATTGGTATCCAAATTCCATATTGATTACAAGATGGTGTTGAGTCTTTTGAAAAAGGGTATAAACGCGGATTTTCACCTTTTTGCCGAGAGGAGCATGTCGAAGACGAATCTGGAAAAAGAGACGGACCAACAGTCTAGATATTTAGCACAAATAAACCAGGAACTCAGTATGTTGAGAACCGGAATGCAACATATTCGGACTCCTCTCGATATTTGCAAAGAATATGAGGGACTATTGGAATCCGTCGGCAAATTCGCGAATAAAAAGCGGAAAGATATTGAGAGGCGGATGGCGGCAATAAAAGACCAGCACCGGTACATTTTGGATGATATGCGGTTATTCGCGAAGGTGAATTCGCTGGAAACGATTGTGTCGGAAACGGAGGCAGAAATTAGGACAACGGCGTCCTATTTGCGGACACAGACCGAGCAAGTATGTGCGATTCTGTTGAGTTTCGGTGCTATAAACAAAAAAACGGAAGAGGATTCATACGAACTGTCGACGCCTTTAGGAATCATCGCCGCACAATTTGCGGAAGTCCATCCTGTTCCTCTTGCACTATTAATATTAAAATCCAATTGGTTTGCGAATAACGCCGGACACGAAGTGGTCAATTCCGTCGCTACGGAATTGGATGATTCTCAGGAGAAACTGACGAAGGAAGTTTCGACGAGAATGGTAGGCGTTCGAGGATTCGCTGGAGAGATTTATTTAGCGCAGCGGAGGGAATCTCGTAAGTCGAATAGTGGGTGGACAGCAAAACAATTGGTTGGACTATTATCCGTGTTCGTCGATATCCGATTACCTGAGCATTTGCGTGTTCCCGACCCCCAGTGCTCGGATGCTAAAGTGAAGGATGCGATTGTCGCGTTGGACGGATTCTACGACGAAATACGCCATGAGGAACTGGAGCGCGGTTGTTACACCGGTGTCGTATACGAAGGTGCACTCTGTTTTGATATGACGGATACGATGATGGAGTGGTGCGATATGACGGAAGAGTCGGAATGCAAAACGTGGTTGCAGGATTTAGTGGCAAGTAATGTATCTGCTGGTGATTTCGCAAAGGCATGCATGAAACTGAGTGCGATTGCAAAAGAAATGTGTGCGATGTGCGAGGTCTTGGCACTGGTACCTACAGTTGGGTCCAGAGCACTCGAACTGGCGCACAAACTGTGCGAAATCGACGCACTAATACTGAAGCATATTGCTACGACACAGAGTCTGTATTTGTAAGTAATTATATTGCTATGCAAGACAGGATTCCGAGATATAATAATATTTTTACCACCGATTTAGACAGAATCCCTAAAACTAGAGAGGGTTGCTCAGAATTGTTGAGAGGTTCTTCGTCAATTTCATTTTCCAAAATTTGTTCCTCTATTACCGGATGCACTTTCTTGTATTTTTTTACGATAACTTCTTTTTTCACTCCATCCGCGGTTTTCGTTATGATGACGTGCTTTTCATCATAACTATCGTAGTCATTTTCAGCGTCAATCTGCAGTGGCATAGAGTATCGGCGTTTCTGAATCTGCCGAACTGGTTCGTCGAGTTCATTGGGAAAAGTATACCGTGCTTTTCGTTTGTGATGTTTGTGTTTTATTTTTGATACTATGGTGTCGTCCATGTTTGCAATATTAGTCCATATTATATATCCTTAAATAATGCAAAACCCTCTCTGTAAATACAGCAAATTATTCGGTGAATCGGGTTCAACGACGGGGTTACGGAAATATCGTGTCTTTGGTATTGCCTTATTTGATGTCTCAGTGACCGTCGTCTGTGCGCTTTTATTTGCCTGGTTCTTCCGCCTACCATATCTGCAAACCGTTGTCGCAATATTCATTTTAGGCGTGTTTGTTCATCGCGCGTTTTGTGTGAGGACGGCGGTAGATAAGATGCTTTTTGCATAACCGATATAAAGGACTTCAAACACCCGGGTTGACAACACCGCCTTGAATATCCGAATGCGATTCTCGCTGAACCCCCAATTTCGGCGAAAAAACGAACCAATTTGATTGAGGTTGCAGTCGCTTCCAGTATTGGTCCAAGCAAAATGGTCCCTGTAATGCATCCGATTTCCCTATTTTGTAACTATCCGCCAACAATTTCACTCCATCTCGATAATTTTGCAGTAAAATGGGTGCAAAATACTTGGACAGCATATATCCCGATGCGGTTTGTGCGTTTAAGACCTTTTTCAAATATTTGTGCACCGTCGGGTCGGTATCCACCTCGTTAGCGGATAGCATAATCACGTCATAAACAACTTGGTCTGAAAACATCGATTCAAATTCCGCATTTACAGTTTGGAAATCCTGTGTAAATGTGAAATCGTCTTCAAACACAATGCAATTGTCGAGTCCGGAGTCGACGAATTCTCCGACCGCGAGTATATGACTCAGACTGCATCCCCAGTCGCCTTGACCGGGTTTACTCACTGCAGAAATACGCGTGATTTTCTCGTCAGGAACACCCATCCGCCGCATTTCCTCTAAAAATTCGGTTTTCCTATCCTCTCGACTATCCAGATTAATATAATAAACTACGTCGACATATTCATGCCATTGTCGGTCGAGTCCTTCAACACGATTGGGTGTAAAAAAATATCCATAAAAGTAGTGGTATAAAAGAGCAGCAATAAGTATTAAGGCGAATACAACGACGAATATAATAACCATGCTGTGTTGCGTTCTTTTGTTCATTTTTCTATAGACTATAAAAATATTATGACTATTAACAACGCGAAAATAACGTTTATTATACCTACTATAGGAAGACCGTCTTTAAATGATACAGTCAATAGTATTCTATCGCAAACCTGCCAAGAATGGTATGTCGTTATCGTTTTCGACGGAATTGAACCGAATTTCGAAATACATGATGACAGAATACAAATTGTTCAATTCGCTGGAGAGATTTCTGAATCGCATAAGTCGAATGAGCATCGAGCAGGATGTGTGCGAAATTATGGCGTGCAATTTGTGACAACCGAATGGATTGCATTTGTAGACGACGACGACACCCTCAGACAAAACTATGTAGAAGTATTTTTAGAAGAAACCGCAAAATACGACAACGACGCAGTCATTTTTAGAATGATACAACATGATGTAATTGACGGCGAGCAAGTTATTCGAATACATCCCGATTTAAACATTGACAATTTCTATTTAAGAAATGTGGGAATTTCTTTTGCAGTAAAAAAACGGATATTTGATTCCGGAATAGTTTTTCGAAATGGCATCGAAGAGGATTATCATTTTTTAGACATAGTTCGGCAAAACAACTATAAAATGATGATAAGTCCAAATATATTATATACAGTAAAAGCGGTAAATGTTCAACTTCGGATTCCTTTAATTACCCGTGTTTTTATAAACCATAAAACAGTAGTTCAAACACTTGAATATAAATAATGCGCGTTTGAAAAATTATAATATCCTCTCCTCATTCGATAACCAAATGTCCACCAAATATTTCATTTTAACCCGACCATCCAATAGTCGCATAGACGACAACACCGACAATCAAATAGTCCATCTGAACCCCGGCGAAAGACAAGTATTTTTGCTGCCCGAAGTGAATTTAGACTATTATTGGCGACGAGGATTGTTCGAGTGTCAACTCATCGAATGGTCGAAACAGTTCTGCAATAGTAGCAAAATATTCCTCGATATCGGGGCACATACGGGAACATATGCGATTTCTCTCGCCCCTTATTCGAAATCGGTGATGGCATTCGAACCGCAACGCGCCACCTATTACGCGCTTTGTGGTAGTGTTGCTGCGTCTGGTCTATCGGACAAGGTGGTTTGCCACCAATTCGGACTCGGCGCGGAAGAGCAGGTTGGAATACAAGCACTTAAAATCGTCAGTAATGACGGCGGTGGGTCTTCTTTAGCGCCCGCCGAAAATGAGCGTGTGTTGCGTGAGGAAGCGGTCGAAATCCGCACATTAGATAGTATCGATATTCGAAATGTCGGATTTATCAAGATGGACGTGGAGAACAATGAATTAAATGTGCTGAGAGGTGCGTTAAATACTTTGCGGGAATCGGGATATCCTCCGATTTTGTTTGAATCGAATGGGGCGAACCCTGCCCTGTTTGGGTTTTTGCGAGAGGCACTGAAATACAAAATAGTCACGGTAGGCGGAGTCAGCAATATGTTTTTAGCATGCATGGAATAGGGAAAATATCATTTTATTATATAAAGTCGCAATGGTTAACACCCCTAGATACCCGTTATATATACCGAACAACTCATCTGAACTAAGACTCAAATTTTCGAGAAAAAAACGATATGGTGATAAGCAACCCAGGAAACGTCCATCGTCAGCAGCAGCAATTACTAGAACGAATAATAAAGACTTTACCGCAATAAATCTTAATTATGGTGAACCCAAACCCCAAAATAATATTATAGAACACCAAAACAATCAAATCGCTTATTTAAAGAAGCGGGTAGCGATATTAGCAACCAAATTAAAAAATTGTGAATCTACAGTTGGAAATAATTTTGCTCAAAATGAAGTAAGTCGGTTGTTAAATGATTTGCAGTTAAATCCTTTACAAAAAAGTCGCAGTAACAAAAGTCAAAAAAGTCGCAGTAACAAAAGTCAAAATAGTCGTAGTATAAATGTGGACGAATGGGCGGATAACATTAATAAGAAAATACAAAAAAACACGTCATTACGTAAACGCGGGGGACGTGGTCGAAGAAAAACCAGCAAAAAATAGATTCTCGTATAATGCATCCAATTTTTATATTCCTATTAATATAAAAATCCCATTCTTTAAAAATGGACGTTTTGTATTACAGCAATAATTGTAAGTTTTGTCAGAAACTTCTCGCGCATTTAGCGAAAATCGGTGTCCTAGAAAAGTACAATTTCATTTGCATTGACCGGCGGTCCATCGACCCCAATACTCGCCAGGTTTCCATTACTTTAGACCGCGGTGTCAAGGCGTCGCTTCCTCCCAATGTTTCCCGCGTCCCCACGCTCCTCTTGGTCAACCAGAAATTTACTGCTGTCATAGGAGACGATATTTACACCTATGTGAATGCGAATGTGAAACAAGACCCGAATAATCTGGCAGTGCAAAACGGCGGCGAACCGATTGGATATATCCTCTCGCCATCTTCCGGTGGAGTCAATATTATTTCCGAAACCTATACGATGTACAACGCTCCTCCGGAAGAACTATCTGCGAAAGGAACTGGGGGTACTCGGCAAATGCATAATTATGTGCCGGTTAATCGCGACCCAGCAGCAATACAAACGCCGACCGACGAATTCGCGGCAGACACTGTGAAGAACGCCGGACACGAAGTGGTAGGCGTTCAAGGATTCGCTGGAGAGATTTCAGAAGCGCAGCGGAGGGAATCTCGTAAGTCGAATGGTGCTGTTCCGGGAATGATGAATGCCTCTCGTGGGTTATTTCCTACAGGAAACTCGACAAGCGAAAACACTAATATTCCAACCAATGCCTCCACATACAACGCGCATTCTGTGCCGGGTGTGATGTACAATACTGGTCAAATGATAGTACCCGAATTACAGCGACCTCCTGCGCACAGACACGTGAAAATTGGAGAAGACATAACGGTAGATTCGTTACAACAGCAGAGAAATATGGACTTGAATAATTCTTTGCCGTTTATTGCAAAACAATTAAATCATATTATTTCGCCAGAAGTCAGTAATATACAACCGCCCGACCGGTATAATGTATTAGGCGGTGGCGGTGGCGGTGGCGGAGGTAGAGGTCAGCAAAACTATATCACAAACGGATATTCCGGGCAAAAAATGACATCCCAAGATTCGCAAAATATATTATATGGACCAACGCCAGACCGTCAAGGTTCTCGTATAAACAGTCCTCCCCAGGAAATTTGTTATTTGTAAATTTCGTAATAATACAATATTAAAAGTAAAATATTATATTATTATTATAACACAAAAATGGACACCGACAAATCAATCGTTATGCGCGCATTTAACAAACTCTTTTTCGAATTTATCGACGATATCATTTCGGTATATCCCGACAACGTCGACATGTTAACCGCGCGCGAATCATTTGCTACATTCAAAAAACTAAACCCCACCAGCATAGTAAAAGTCTGGTTTTCCGGTATTTACTGCAAATACAAGACGCAAATCGACGCCGGTGATATTATGTTTTTCATGGATAAAGATTACAGTGCGGATTTAACCAAAGTCAAGAATCTACAAAATGTTCTGGAGATGATAGACAATGTGCGCGAACCCATCAAAAATATGAGCATACAGAACAAAGAGCATGTGACTAAATATATACAAGATTTAAGCAAATTATCGACCGCCTATGCGGCACTTACCTCGACCACCTCGGCAACCGCTGGACTATAAGTGGTTATGGATTCGTCGTCATCGTCGCCTCTCGTCAAATTGTAGAACATTTTCGATGGCGGAACCGCAGCAAAGTATTTGATAACTGTTTCGCGTGTGATTTTTCTGTGACCGTTTTCGGGACTTAAATAGACACCATGATGTATTCCTGCTGCGTGCACGAAGAATTTCTTAGGAATTGCCGGGACACGCTCCTTTTTTATATAGAATTTTACATATGCATTGTAAACTCCTGTAATGAACAAATCATATTCGCAACTCAGTTTCTGGAAATCGCGCATATATTGCGGAAACGCGTTCAAATACTCACCCACTATTCCGAGTTGCTTCAAGAGCAAATATTGGTATCGCATATTTGGTTGCAGGTTTCGAAGCAACTTCGCCAATTCGTAATAAGGATTCGCGATTTCGCGTCGATGTCCCGTCTGTTTATCCGTTACAATCCACGCCGGAGGATAATAATGGGATTCGAGTCTCTCGTCTATATCCGCAGCATAAATATCCAACTTGCATTCGGTTCTATTCGATGCTCCTATGTTGCATCTCCTGATAATTTCGGATTTACTACATTCCGTCACTTTGCATTCGACAAATGCGCGGGTTCTCATGACGGGCACCTCTTCTATGAATGCGTTTATTAGCGGTGTTTCAGCATCTTCATCGACTAAGGGCGGCATAGCAAATGTATCATATACTGCAACCAAATGTAGACTCGGGAATGACCGAGAATAGACAATATGATTTTCTGGGTGCTGCAAAATACATGTATAACAGTAATCGATGTTCAAGTCGGACAATTCTTCTACGTCGGATAGGTCGGCGATATTCGCAGTATCGGGACGCCTAGCACGGAAAACGTCCAACACCATTTCTCGGAAGGTTTTTATCGGTGGGTCTTCTTTGAATGTAGGGCGAATGAATGAATAATTGCCGCCGACGCCGTTTCGTGTGCAAATTTCCCACTTACCTAAGTATTTATTCCAAAAGAATGTTATCATTGTGCCTTCAATTGATTCGACGACCTCTACATCCCCATCCCCGCTTAACATTGCAATGCTCGCGGGTTGTCTCGGCGGCATATAGGCAAATGCGGTTTGTCGGTCTTCGTCTGTGAGAAGCGTGAAATCCTCACCGTCAAATGAATACTGCAAAATATTATAATTGTAGTCTTGGGTCTTGCGACTCTTTGTCGCCACCGGTTCAATTGCGTTAATAGGAGTAGGAAAATGAAACATTCTGTATTTGGTTATAATAGTAACTCACGTTGTCTTAATGTTCGTTTGATAATAACTAGTTAAAGGGGTGGAAGATAATATAAGAGTATTTTATAAGTTATAACTTTCAATTTTTGCAATTAATACCATCAAATGAATGAATCTGACACCGAAACTGACTTATATGAACAGAACTCGCCGAAATCGACGAATTCATCCTCTCAAAGAAACATCGACATTCTGGCAGTAGAACTCGGCGATGTTATCATGATACATGCCCACCGAAACACCAACGTAGACCAGCAAACCTATTACGTCTACTACATCGACGACTTGAAACTCAAACTCTTAAACACCTCTAACCATCAATTGCTGCAACTCAATATTGACGGTTATGTGGCAGACGAATCGATTACTTCCATCGACCTCTTGAGTCGTAGTGAGGTACCCGGTTTTGCTAGACAACACAAACTCCAACCGCCCCAGTGGATAGACGTCCATTTTAACGGAGAGGTGCCCGTCATTATTTCCGGCGAAATCACCAATTTAGAAGAAGATATGATTGAAATCACCACCTACCCTGGAATGCGGGTTATCTATGTCGATTTCGAATATAAAGGATTGCCGGAATCGTTGCCCATAGAGAAAATCGTATTGCGCGAAAAACCGAAATCTATCGGCGCGTCATCATTAAGGTCGATGTTGGACGGAGTAACGGAAATAACGCGAGAGGAAGCGGAGGCGGAACCTACGGTAGAATTCGACGAAACCGATGGGCAGATGATAGTCCATATTCCCGAAAATGCGACGGCGAACCCATCGCCGAATGAAATCGTCGAGGAATTTTTGCAGAATGACGTGGAGATTCCACCGGCGGATGGAGAGGAGGATGACGGCGAACTAGAAGCGCTTGATATGTTCTTCGAAGTACGCGAGAGTGACCGCAGATATAGCGAGGAAATACAAGTGGCGGATTTACTCGGCGAATTAGTGTCCAAATTGCCGGTGGATAAACGGACGCCGACCGCGATGAAAGATATCCACAAATTCGTTACCCGATTCAAGGAGTTGCGCCGGGTGTTCTCCATATTCGACGAAAACGGCGACGTTTTGATGCCGAGAACAACCAGTATTTTGCATAAACCCATCATCGACCACATTGTCAACCTGGACCGCAATATTAAATGGATAGTTCCCGTCGTCTATGAGCACAACGAGTTAATGGAGGTCACGATGAAACGGCAATCCGATTCCTATGACGGCGCACTGACGCATATCGAAACATCAATGACTAAGTTCGCAAATGATTTAGTTGCTGCCCAACGCGAATCTGCCACCACCGCGCATTCCGACGCAAACAAATACGACCAAATGCTAGAGAAAATCGATACCCTTTGTGCACCCGCAGACGGCAATTTAGATCCAGAACCCGAAGATATCGCAATATACATTCATGGTCGGGAAACAAAAGCGGACACCGAAGTCATTGTCAGCAACGACTATGATTATCAGATGGACACGTCGATTTCTGGCGGGGGACAAGTCCACGTAACCGGCAAAAACAAATTCACTGTCCGGCGTTACGCGGGTGCATCCTCTCGACTTGTATTAGACGAAAGAACCAGAAGACGTACTTTTTTGCGACAACCCGTAGGGAAAGCGGACCGTGCCAATATTCGCTCCATCATTATGTTGCCGCGCTCAGTTCTAATGCAGTCTCAGTCCGTTTCGCCCAGTGCCAACATCTATATGAAAACCAAATTGGCGGAAATACCTGTCTACAAATTCAGGTTTTTGAATGCGAAAACTCGACTTTTTACCAACTTTGTGGAAGATATAAACAAGGAGATGGCGTATGAAGATGCCGTCGTTTCTTTGAAGACCAGTGTTCCTAAAGACGCAGATTCTCCTAAAGGCGACCCTTTCCTAACTATTCCCACACATCATGTAATCGGCGACGAGGTGTCTTCAAGTTACCCCGAAACCGAGGAGACCTTCCGCCAGTTTTTGAATGCCATTATTCCCCGCACTCGTACACTAATACGCTGGATGCGTCCGTCGATTCAACATCTCTATTCTTTTGCTGATGTGGTCGCTGCTTTAGAACCGTTTTACGTGGAATCGGAGGATATCACATTCAAGCAATATATCGAAATTCGATACTACATAAAGGAGAAAATCCGACAGTATTCTGCAAATATAACTGCGGTTCGCAAAATATATGATGCCCTAAAAGGACTCAATAAAGATGTCAAATCTGTGCCGAATCGTATCCAAACGATTTTGAGTGAGCAAAAAGAGTTCGAGAAGTATTTTTTTGCACTTTATCGCCTAAATAACCCCGACGACGACACGTCGGACGACCGAACAGATTCTGAAAAAATGCTAAAACATACTTCGTCGGAAACACTGCAAAATATTATATCGACAGACGGCGCGAGTGCGTATGCGGCGATTCTGAATCTGTATTTGATGGAGTTTCTCACCATTCCCGAAAACATAGTGGGACTTTTAAAACCGCCGACGATAAGTAGCGAAGATGTAAACAAAGTGCTTAAATCGAAATGCGACCGACGTTTCATTGCAAAAAAATACAGGTCAATCGCGGAGTTGCGGAAAGACGACGATACTAAAGACGTGTTTTACGATAAAGAGTACGACGACACGCCGTATTACTTGGTCGATAAATACAAAGACGAGAAGAAGCGGTTTAGAGAGGAAGAGCAGTTCCGCGAGTTTTTCACGGAGACTCTTATCCAGAAACACGATTGCCCCCCTCAATTGGCACCCCAGTTGGCGAATACGATTTTGGCGAAAAAGAAGCGCGTAAACACCGGCGAATATGCGATTCTGGAAATCAAACCTACCTTGGCGGAGAAATTGTCCAAAGACGTCGAGGAATCCGAAGCGGAATCGAAAGAAATGATTCAAGAGGCAGAAAACCGCAAACACATCGAGTTCTATCGCCGAACGCGCGACAAATGGGAACTCGACAAGACGGTCGACATGGATGCCTTTATCGATACCAATACACTTTTTTGCGAATTATCCGAATCCTGCAATAAAATAACCGATGTAAATCAGTGCGTTCCGAGTGATATGGCGTCGCTTCAAATGCGACTTTCCCGGCGCGCGAAAATGATAGAAGAATTCGACGACCGTGTTGCCCGGTCTTTCGAAGAAGTCGCCAAGGAATTACGCGTAGATTTATCGCGAAAACACAAGCAAAATCGCCGCACAATGGCGCTCAATACCTCGAAACTATACAAGCAAAATTCATATAGTTACGAATTGGGTAAATATGCTAAATCCGTCGACACCGTTGTCGAGAGTCCGCATGTCGATTTGCGCGAGAGGATTCTAGGATGGTCGGATTTCGTAGCAAAACAGTCGATGATTTACACTTTCGCCAAAAAGCACTGCCGCGAACCGATGCACGGTATGCAAGAAGATGAGCACTGGTTGTACTGCGTCGATACCAATACGAAATTATTTCCGCAATCGATTTTCCTGCTCGCAACGGCGTTCCTATACGACGATTATTCCAGATATTTAGACCAGATAATCCGCGCAAATGGCGAGTTGAGTGACGACGGCGATGCGATTGTCGACAAGTACACCGGATATGCTCTCCGCAAAATAGATTATAGTGCAGAGGAAGGGTTCGACGAGGCAGGATTTCGTATTACCACCAATGCCGAGGTAGACGATACCGATATTGGCGCGATGGTTATCAGTGCACTCGAATCCAACAAACACGCCAATAAAGTATTCGAAAACCCGACAGCACAGGCAGCATATAATGTTTTCCGAGTCCTAGCGGAAAATATGGGAATCGAAAAGGACAATACCGAATCTAGTATCGAGGAATTTGTTTTGCGGATTTCGCTCGAAATGATGAACGACCGCGGCATAGTAATGGCAGAGGAACCATATAACGAACAGTTGGCGCTAGAGGCGTCGGGTCAGACCAAACGCAAAAGCGCGAGAATGCCATACAAAACATACTTCAATCAAATCCTCATCATCATTGTCAGTTGTGCCACATTCGCCGCAATGCAAACCCTCATTCCATCTTTCAAGACGAAGAAGACATTCCCGGGTTGTGTCAAATCTTTTGCTGGTTATCCTCTCGACGCCAATACGGAAAACGCGTCGGGTCTAAAGTATGTCGCATGTGTGCTGGATAAATCGAAACGTGCGTCCGAACTACCCTGGTCCGCAATCGAACCTCTCAGCATCGAGATTCTCCTAAAGCGTATGAAAACGATTATGCAGAACTATGTTTATGCCAGACCCGATGTTCAGAAAATCTACGATTTAAAGCGCGATTATCTAGTCAATTATCCCGACCAAGAAGTGCCCGATGAAGTCGCCATTCAAAGGTGGACGCACTTTATGCCGCCCGTCGTCTCTTTCACCATCGAGCAAAATACGGTCACAGGAATCAGTCAAGAATACGAGAACGAGTTCTTCAAGGCAATGGCGCAAGGTTCGGCAGAGCAGTTCAAGACTTTAGGAATAATCAAAGGCAAACTCCTAAAACACGGATATTTGACCTACCACATAATCGACCGCATTGTCCGCAAGAAACAAATGCTTCTCGTGAGTAGCGGTGGGGCAGCGTTCCTGGAAAATGCCTGTTGCAATGAAGACGGGACGATGACTAATCCCATAGTGTATTTCCAGCAAGAGCAACCCGATTTGACACAGGTTCTGCAGAAAGCACGCAAAATGGAGGCGGCACTGAACCGCGTTGCAAATTTGACTAAAGCAAAAATGTTGTACGACCCCAAATCCTCTCGTATTGTCGGCGCTGCTGTCCCCGATACGATTATTTCGAGGACTATTTACGAGACCTATATTCATTTCTGCAATTTCGACAACGATGCTGATATTCCGAAAGACCTCATTCCTCTCGCAGCAGTCAAACCGGAATACAACCGATTCGCTTCGCTCGACGAGAAAATCGCGTTCATGAAGAAACACGGCAAAAATTACGGTATTGAGGATTTCTACGCCATTATGCGCGTCGTGAATTCGCGCAATATGGTCAACCGAAAACCGGACAAGGAAATCGCGGTACTCGAAGGATTGAAAGATATGCTAAACTATTTCGACGACAAGAATTCGAATTTAGTAGAAGAGAGGTTGCGCGAACTCTTGCGACTTACTTTAGACGAATTCAATCCGAAAGTGGCAGTTCACGAAGAGCGCGCCAATAACCGCAAACTGAACAGATATTTGCAGCGAGCGAACGACGGAATGCGAGAGGCGGTCGTCGCTTTCTTGGATACCCATGCCAACTTGAATTTAGGAAATCTCGATAAAGTGTCGACTTTCTTGGAAACCGCGTCCGCATGGAAAATCGGCAGCACCTCGGCAGCAAAAGAAATCTACAATATGGTCTACAACCTCTCGAAGGTGTATCCGAACAAGACCATCTCGGGGAATTTCCAAAGCGATACCCCGAAACACTGGAATTTTTCTGCGGCGCATCGTATCTATTTAGAGAATTCTGCCAAAGATTTTTACCGCGATATCGCCGCGATGGTAACGGATGACGAAAATTCGACTTTTAACCGATATTTGAACGCTGCCGTGGCGAATTTGACGGATTTGGTGTTGTTTGTCGAGCAAATACCCGCTTTCGCTCCTCTCGTACGTGACGGTGTCAAATACTGGACACTTTACAGCGAAGACACGGTTCAACTTCTCTACCAATATTCGTTTTTATCTGCTGTTCATGAATACGTCATTTTAGCAAATGACCGCGGGTTTATTGAAATGCGGGCAGAGGAACTAAAGAAGTTTAGCAGAGAACTGACCGAATCGGAACAATTGGAGCGTGAGGTATTAGGGGATTTAGAAGAAAATTCGGATTACGGTGCAGAATCCCAAATTCGGCAAGTACATATTGTCGAGACCGACGCGACCGAATTGAAGAAACTCGCCGCAAAATGGTTATTTGCTGTATTGGAGATAGAGCGCAACACGAAGACCGCGATGAACCGCAATTATAAGGAAGTCATGGAGTCGACCATGTCGCTCAAATACAAGGATAAGAAAGATATCACGGATTATTTAGCGGCATTGAGTCGGGATGAGCGGCGGGTAGAGCAGACGCTCCGGAGTCATAAAATCGGTCGCTGGAATGTGGGAATGCAGAAGGGACTATATCAATACGAGAAGACCGCATATGACAAAGAAATTGCACAATGGCATACAGAAGACGGAGACATTGCAAATGCTATACAGACTGCGATTTCTGCCATTGGCGGCGAAGAAGGCGGAGAGGATGTGGAAGATTTAGAGAGAGACGAGCGCGCCCAACAGTCGGCGGAATACGACCAAGGTGATGGATGGGACAATTTAGACGAGGATTATACCGACGGGGTTTTCTATGAGGAGGATGCTGAGAGGGGGGATTATGACTAATATTGATGAACGAATTCGTCTTCTCCCCGTATTTTAAACAAACCACCAAAACAATGAAAATTCCGGGACTAAATAAGAGTTTTGTACGCATCAACATAACCAGCATATCAATTTTGCTGTTTTTGTCCATTTTTACACTCATCCATCAAGTAAAACCGGCGCTTCTTTATACCGAAAACGGCGCTTTCAGACAGTTTGGTGTCGGATATAAACAGAAAACCGTCGTTCCCATCTGGTTAGTGGCGATTTTCCTGGCAATATTATGCTATCTATTCGTCTTGAGTTATTTGGTGTTTTTCTGAGCAAGAATCGAACAAAAATAAAATGCGCAGATATCAACATGGACATCGAAGTTGCCGCGCCTAAATTAATCGATACGTCTACCATCCACTATTTAGACGGAGCATTGAAGAAATCCCACGAAATCCGAATTAAATACCATCGCATCATCTGGAACGCAGGATTAGTATTCGGGTTCGTGTTCATCGTCGCGGCAGTGATGTATTATAGGTACTTGAGCAAACCGACGCCGAAAGAAGCAAATTATAAATTGATAAAAGACCAGGAGTATGTCCTCTCGAAGATTCGGTTTTTCCAAGAGCAGAATCAGCGAATAAACGAATCGAATCGACTTGCTGCTGGGGCGGAAATATCGGGACTACCGGTCGTTCACCCGCCGTCGGATTCATCGTCTGACCCTTATTCCATATGATTTCTATAGGATTTACGGAAGATGCGACATAGGAGCATCGGCGGTCAGAAAACACACGATATATAGGCAAAATATATATCGTGCAATAGAAATACAAATGGATGCCATATTAGCAAAACGAAATTTAGCAAAGGAAAATGATACTGCTCAACAGGCAATCGACGATAAAATACAACGCATTGCAGCGAGTTCCAAAGAAACTGAGTTTTCGGTCCCTCAAATGCCCATTGATGGCGATATCAACCTCTCCAAATTGCGTCCTCTCAACATCGTGTCAATCATAACCAAAGAAAGCGGTTGGATTACCGACGTGACGGGTATACCGGAAGGTGTAAAGAACTTCAAATTTGAGAAACAACTCCTGGTCGAATCGCCGCGACTTCCCCGGTCATTGGAAACGCTCAATTTAAACGGCAATTATATCGAAAAACTCGATTTGTCGGATTTGTCTAAACTCAAGGTCGCAAGGTTAAACAACAATCGAATCAAGTTGGTGTCTCGACAGAATTTGCCGGATTCTTTAGAGGAATTGTACGTCGACAATAATGAAATCGCCTTGATTAATTTAGACGATTTTCCTAAATTGCGCGTGCTCCATTGCCGCAATAATAAAATGATGCGACTCGAGAATATACCCGCGTCTTTAGTCGATTTGCAAATAGAAGACGGCAATCCGCATATTGTTTTGGATTATGCATTTTTGCCGAAAACGGGGGACGACGCCGAATCGCATGCGGGAACAGAGCAAGAATTCGTAGAGAGTATGCACGACTATTTCACACTTAAATCGAAATATGAGAAGCGAGAGGCATATGCCAGACATGAAGCAAGATATAATGCGGTGATGGTTCGCAAAAAGGGCGAGAAAGTGGGTCGGAGACTTGCCCGAGAATTGCGCCCGAAATGTGTCAATTGTAAACGCCCAGTAGGGACGATATTTAAAACGCGAGACGATAAATTATTGGCATATTGCGGCGACACGAAGTCGCCTTGCCCTCTCAAAATAGAAATATATAAGGGAAATTACGAAAGCGACGACAAAGTAGCAGCAGGCGCAGCAAAAATGTTACAGGAAACGAAAGAGAAGATTATATGCCAGAAAATGAACGTGCTGTTTAATTATGCCACGGAAGATGAAACTGTGGCAAAATTCAAGGAGTTAATCGAAGATTACAATCTATATGCGCATTTGCATAAGTTGGACATGGATGCGCGAGAGGATAAACTATTCAATGTTCATAAACGCGAAATCATCAAATCCAAAATGAAGAAAATCGGGGAAATTAAGGCGTCAATGAATATGCACCTGGATGAATATAAAGAATATGGAAATCGCGATGAATTGAATGCTGCAATGAATGTTTACATCCAGGAATATATGCCGGAAATAAACAATCTGCGGTTGCTTAAATATAGTGTTACTGAGATGAATGTGCCGGGGACGAAGGATGAGGAAGAAACTAAAGTTCGAGTTCTAACACAACGCGCTGCTTCACTGAGACAGTTGGAGACGATGAATGGAGAGGTGCCGAAAGTTATTCGGTTTGTTAGAGGGACAAACAACCCTGCAGAAAAACAACCGGTCGAATTGGATGAAGCAGAGGACGATGAGGTACCTTTTGAACCTAAAGAACCATCCTACGAGGAATAGAGGGTTATTCTTCGTCTAAAAGCATAATTGCCATCGCAGCGTAATTATGCAAATCTAACATTGTGTCTCGGATACTTTCGTCGTTTATCAAATTGACGCCGTTTTTTGTTATAGAAACCGAACGTTTGATTTTATCCTCAATTCGCATGAGAACACCGATTACGCCAAATTCCGCGAATGCATCGCCGTAATCTGTGTTTTTTTTTGCAAAAAGTTCTAATGCTTTGGATTGGATTTGTTTCATCTGTTCGACGCGTTGAGAAGATGATAGTTCGGACATTTATACGCTTTACTTTACTATAAATAATATACAGGTCTATATTATTTATATTATGCTGCAAAATGTATGATTCCAATATAATAATTCCGTATAGTGCTACTGGAATATCCATTTTGGCGAGGTTTATATTCATGTATTTGCTGTATACGAAGAAGTCGGTGAATAGTCTGTCACTGACATTTTGCGTGATGAATATAGCGTCGTCTTCACTATGGATGACTTATAGCGCAAATACGGGGGATATGCCACTGTTGGTTAGGAGCGGGGCGGATATAGGACTGTTTTTTGTGTCTGCATGCTATATCGTAAAAAACAAACTAACTGAGCATCCGCCAGTTTCAATGGAGAATCATTCAATTTCTTCGCTACGGAATTGGATGATTCTCCAGAGAAACTGACAAAGGAAGTTTCGCCGGAGAATGCATTGGTGGTTGGGGTTTCGAAGGGGGCGTTGCCCCCTTGTTAGCACCCATTGTAATTCGTCACTCCGTCCCATTTAATATTAAGCGTATTTGCCCAATTCTTTTGCGCACACCTCTCAGTCAATCCCGGATATAAAGTCCCCCATTGTGTGTTGTTATTTAACTTAATATATTGGAAATTCGCTGGATTGACCACCGTAGACAAATCGCCTAGTTTATTTTCTGAACCGCAACCAAAGTTCTTTTTATCCGCTCCACTACACATGCCGATATTTACAATACTTCCTTCGTTTACACCTTTTGAAGAACCAGTTTTAAAATCAATTAACCCCCGGTTCATCATAGTCGATTCTACTGGAATGCCGCAATAACCAGGGTTCGAACTTACATCCCAATAATCGGGACACGCATTTTGAGTAGGTGGAAACGGAATCAATGACTGTAATTGTGACATTGACACTCCGACCAATACCAATATAAGTATAAGAAGGACTAAAGCACCAATTGATACATAAATGAAAAACGGGTCCATTGTAATTATTTGCTACTAAAATATATATAACGAATATATTTCTCTCAGCAAGTTATATCTATAATGCATCCATTCGGTAAATCATTTGCAAATAATAATTGGGTTCCCTTCGAAAACGCGGACAAACCAACAAATATCGCGCGCCTTCTCGAAGGACAGAAACAGAACGGTTTAGTTGATATTGCTATTCTTCAAGACCCCGATGCCATGTTCCGGATGCACGAGCGCGTGAATGTTCGCAACAAACCCACCGAATACAGCGAGGCGCTAAATGGTACCATGGAATGGAATGTCCTTGCGCAGGTCTATTTTTCCGCAGAGAATATGCAGATTGTTCAGAACGCTTTGCGCGCCAATGTCTACAAATTGTCGGACGGAAAAATCAATATTCCTAATCAGAATGTCGACAACCTGAAAATCATCATGCGCGGGATTTATATGGAGTATGCTGAACATTATCCTAAAGATATTAAAGGACAGGTCGAGCGCCTAAATAAATTGGTTTTGGATTATGCGGTGCCGAATGTTTATTCTGAAGCGGTGAGTTATTTTACTTACCTTGTCCAGCAGTCGACCCTCCCGATGCCTATCGAAAGACCCTCCCCGAATGACCGCACCTACAAATCACTGGAATTTAGACCATTTGTTGAATTGCGACCTGTACCGCCAGACGCTAAGACTAGCATTTATAACACTACTAGTGGAATCTAAAAGGCATTCGGTAAATCGTAGAAATCCGACCTCCCATAAAATAACCACGAAAATAATTTCTGTCCGCTCGATATTTCCGCCCCATTATCCGTGCCTCTCGCAGTATTTATATTTTCGGTCTGGGTCAAGTCCGATACGAACGGGAACGTGCAAGTAACGCCGCGTTGTATTTGCCGCAAAAATCGCGGATTATTGTTGTCGCGGTTCAGTACCTTGTTGAAATTTTGATAATATTTAAGAGCACCCAAATCGTCCGGATGCGACACCTTCATTTGTACGCGCAAATTATCGTCCTTATCCGTAATCGTCCCGACATGCACCAAATTCGCATTAAATATTATCACATCCCCCGCAGAACATATAATGTCTTTGACTCCCGTGGTCAGATTTATCGCATTCGTGTATTGCGATGTATGACTGCCCGGAATAACACCGAGACATTTGTCCATCGATTCCAAGTAAACTATCATGGTATAGGAGTCGTGTTTCTGTCCCTCATTGAAAAACTTCCCATTATTATCTCGGTGGCAAGTATGCACCGCGGATTTCTGAATCACCCAAATATAATCCTGCAAAATATATTCGCTCGAAACTGACTTCACAACCCGCTGTATATTCGCGTCCGAATGCATCGCCGTTTTCAATTCCTCATATTTCCCGTTTTTACACAATCCTCTCCACCTCTCGATGGTATTTGGTTCAACTACCGATTTGTATAGTTTAACACCTGCGTCTTCCAAATTTTGCTCCGCATCGAAGTTCACAATATGGTCATATATATGATAAATCAACAAACCCGCAAATATTACTGCAAAAATAATTATCCGCCACCAATTTACATTCGCCATTTCTATATTCATAAACTCTAAATCGAGTAGACCGCAAATATATTGACTGCATTTGTGGTCACAAATCGGATTACAAATATCACCATTGTGTCATTTCTAACATATGTTGAACCTCTTGTGAATCATGTTGTTGTATCCGACGTCGACGAGTTCCGCGCCTTTGTCGAAATTCAGGATATTGTATCCTTTGAGGACTTCTGGTGGCACGTAGTATTTATTTATCTCGCCAATCGGGAGTCGGCAGTTCTCATTCAGGGAAGACATCGGGTTGTTGAAATTGCTCAACACAATCATCGCGGTCCGGCACAACATATCTTTTATGGAATTGATTGGTGTATCATTGTACGCATAATCTTCGTAAGGAGTGATGAATGTTATGTTCAGATACGTGTCGTCATGCTCCACATCAATCAATTCGTTGCTGAGTGTCCCGCCGTCTGCATATAATTGCTTATTAAACTCGACCGGGGGAAACATCCCAGGGATGGCACTTGATGCCATCAAGAGGCGGACTTTATCGTCATCTGTCTGGTCCTCGAAATTGAAGATATCGAGTTTCCCCGAATATAGGTTTGTGGCACCGATGAGGGTATGTATTGCTGGCGGACAAGGCATTGTCTGGACTATGGTAGACAGGGTTTTTAGGAGAGGCGCTGTGTTCAGAATCGACACACCGGTGATTGGCAAGAGTTCATATATCATTGGGTTCTTGATGGAAGAATAAAGGAGTTCGGCGCTTTTTATGCCTAAATCCAGATTTTTGTAATACGAGAGGTAACCGGCATTGAGTGCGCCGGCGGAAATACCGGTGTATAAATCGAATTGTTTGTTCTCGATTTCTGTCAGTCTTTTCAGAATTCCGATTTCTATTGCCCCGAAAGACCCGCCGCCGCTGAATGATAATTGGTTCAATGCACCAGTGACCGCACTGAATACGAAAAAAATGATTATTGTTGAAGTTATCATTTTTTATTCTATTATATTTTGCTGTGGTTTTATATTCCGGTGGTTTTACTTTGCTGCCTGCGTTTTACTTTGCTGCCTGCGTTTTACTTACCTTCTTTACCTTTATTGTCGTCTTTTTTGTGGTAGTAGTAGGTTCCGGGTTCTGTAGTGCGTCTCGGTGCGCTTTGTATTTAGCATACTCTGTCTCGAAATTGGCAAGTTCACGCATCCACATCTGCTCGCAACTGGTTGCTTTGAGAATCTCTAGTGCCTCCTCTGTATCTGCCTTCTCTTTGAGAATCGCCTCGACATTCTCTTTAGTAACCGAGTCCATGGGCATCTTGGTCAAGTATTTGTAGTCGCCGTCGAGTCGGTCGAACCCCTTCGACTCCAATAGTGCGACGACTGCCTCGTTGGTCTTTCGCCTTAAGTCAATCGTATCATTCAGATTGCCCATGATATACTTGGCGCGGTTCGACAACTTGACTAGTTTCTGCTCCATCACTCGGACTTGGTTCGCCTTCCTCTTGGCATAGGTTTCCAGGCGGACTCCATAGAAATCGTCGATTATTTCTGCAACCGATTCATATTTATGCAATCGGCACTCGGCATTGAACATATGCATATTGCTGGTCGAGACGCTGGTTGCCAATTTAAGAGTCTTTTCAATCGCATCATTCGACATTGCTGCCAATGTGCCTTTTGGAAACTGCACAATTATATCGACTGTCACTTCCGTTGAGTTCGATTTGAAGTCTTTCAGTACGGGTGCGATTTTCTTGCCGGTCTTATCGACCCCGCCATCGACCAATCCCTCCAAGAATGTGATATAGGGCATCGTCCATGACCCGACAGGTAACTCGGTGATTCTGACTTTATCTTCCACGTCTTGGCGTTCATAAACGCCTCTTATCGAAAACTTGGCGTCGCCGACTCTCTCGACCGTGCCTTTGAATCCCTCATAATATGGCACGAAATCGATGCCGTCAACCGATTGCCCGGTCAACTTCCGCTTCAAATAATCAACGAGAGCGAGAGGATGATACGGTTGAATACTGCAAGAAAATCCAGTGCCGATGCCAGATATGCCGTTGACTAGAGCGAACGGAATAATCGGCACATAATATTCCGGTTCCACAATCGTACCGTCATCGTCGATGTAATTCAAAATCGCGTCGTCGACATCGGGGAAGATTGAGCGGGTGAGAGAATTTAGGAGAGTAAAGATGTATCTCTCCGACGCACTATCATCGCCGCCTTGAAGACGTGTACCGAACTGACCATTGGGAACCAGCAAATTAATATTATTGCTGCCTACGAAGTTCTGTGCCATCGCTACAATGGCGGCATTTAGCGACGCCTCGCCGTGGTGATACGAACTGTGCTCCGAGACATATCCGGAAAACTGCGCGACTTTGAGTTCCGCTGTGAGCGGTCGCTTGAAGGCACAATACAATATTTTGCGGAGAGATGTCTTGAGTCCATCGACCATATTCGGAATCGACCTCGCACAATCATAGGTGCTGAAGTGAATCATCTCGTGATTAATGAACTCGTCGTAGGAAACCGCGGGTCTGTTCGTATCCAAGAATGCATGTTTGTCGTAGTTCTCCAACCAAGTCTTGCGGTCATCCGGGCGCTTCTTGTTGAACACCATATCGATGGCGTCGTCGGATTTAGTGGAGTCGTGGGTGAAATCGACGACCTTCTTATTCGCAAAATATTCTTTGAACTCCGCTGAGGTGGAAGTACCCAAACCCTTAAAATACTTGATGGTCCAACCCTTATCCGATGGGAGACTGGTTTTCCATGAGTCGTACTCCCCCTGGTGGTAAAACAGGAGTTTCTGCTGCCCCTTAGTTGCTCTCAGAATCGGCGTGTTCATGAAACTGATGAACCCTGGTATCTGTGTCAAGGACGCCCATTCACTATGGAACAGATTGATGCAGAGACCCTTGATGTGACTACCGTCTAAATCCTGGTCTGTCATCACCATGATTTTACCGTATCGCAGATTCCGTTGCACATCTTCTATCGCGGAATAGACTTTGCCGTTCTCTAGACCCAGGATTTTCTTTAAGTCTGTTATCTCCTTATTATCCGCGATTTTCTTCGTTGCCTCCCCGCGCACATTTAGCAATTTGCCCTTGAGAGGATAGACACCAATAGTATTGCGGTCGTCGCTAGTGAGTCCACTGATAACCCCAGACATAGCAGATAATCCTTCGCACAAAACGAGGACACATTCACCCGACCGTTCAGTGCCACTGTAATTGGCGTCGACGAAATTCGCTATTCCGCGAATGGTCTTGGTTTTCACGCCGTCGGTCTTCTTCGCTGCCATCTTCGACTCTTTCGCCTCGGTTAAAGAGCACGCTAAATCCATGACGCCCATCTTCGCCACCTTCTCGATGAAAGCGTCGCTAACCGTGCAAGACGACCCGAATTTATTGGAGGGTGTGTTCATGTAGTCTTTGGTCTGACTATCGAACGATGGATTGACCACATCACACCGCAAGAACAATATGAGTTGCTCCTTAATCGACATGGAATTGACGCGGACCTTCTTCTTCTTCTCGATATACTCGACCAATTTGCGGGTGATTTGACCCACAATATAATCGACGTGTTTGCCGCCTTTATTAGTGGCAATGCCGTTGACGAAACTTACCTGTTGAAACTCGTGGGTCTCGGACATCGCCACCGCGTATTCCCAGCGCTCATCTGTCGTTTCATAGACACGCTTGGTCTCATCTTTTGGTCCAATATAAAGGTCAATATAGTTCTGGAAATTCTTCACTGGAACCTGGATGCCGTTGTAAGACACCTTGACTTTTTTGCTGGACTGGTCGGTGACTGCTGCAATATCATATACGCGTTTCTTGAAGAGCGAGAGCATATCGGGGGTTAATCCAGGGACTTTGAGGCGGGCATAATCAGGTCGGAAACAGACTTTGGTGTAGGGTTTCGTCGTTTTCATCTTGGTGATTTCGGGGGTGCCGATTTCAGTCAGATTATTGCGGAACTCCTGGACGTATTTCAGACCGCGGACGTGGTCGACGGTTTCCACGCGACCATAAGTCGACCAGATAAGTGCAAGTTTGAACCCAAACCCGTTCTTACCGCCGACGATTTTCTGCTCCTCCTTGTCGTAATTGGTCGAGGTACGCAAGTGCCCGAAAATGAGTTCTGGAATCCAGATATCGTATTCGGGATGTTTTGCTACATCGATGCCGTTACCGTCATTGGTCAGTTCGATAGTGCCGTCCTCTGCCACATTCACCTCAATATGGGTTACGAGTTTAGTATCCTTTACACCTGCTGCCGTTTCTGAGCGCTGGAGCATCCGAATGACGTGGTCGCGACAATTGACCACGCCTTCGTCGAAGAGTTTATAGAGACCGGGTATGTAATCTATGGAGCGTAGCATAATATGTCCTGCTTCTGCGTCGAATACGTACATCGAGGCGTCGACGTGCTCGACTGAACCGATATAGGTATCGGGGTTGTCGAGGATGTGCTCGCGGTCGGTTTTGCGTTGGTATTGTTGGGCGAGAGTAGCAGACATTTTGTATTTGGGGTTATTGAGAGGTTAATAAAGTAGTAAAGTTTTTTGCTAAAAGTTCGTAGATAATATGCAGGGGGGTGTATAGTATCTACCTGTGTTGTCTTTAAATTATTGTTCAATTTTGTTGGCGGCAATAATGTTAATAGAACAATTCGACGATTTCGATTGTTTTTTCGGTAGGGTTGTCTATCCAGTATTGGATTTGCTGTTTCAGACACGCAATCCTCTCGTTCCATTCCTTTCCTTTGGATTTTGCGATTTGCATTACACCCAACTTATTCAACTTCCAGCAAGATTTTACCAACACATTGTCTTGGTTTGTATAATCGTCTGGATTAAATCGGATAAACACAATTGGTCTATGCTGTAAATCTTGTGATAGTTCCATTAGGCGCTTGTGTTCGCAACTACAATCATAGTCGGTGTGTTTGTTTTCATCTACTTCGACTATAATAATATGCGAACCCATATCTAATAATAGGTCTGGGCGACGACGGGAGCATCCGTCTTGGACTTTTTTGTCTGCGACCCAGGTGAAATTGGTGAAGGACTCTGTGATATTATCTACGACGCATTTTTCTTTGGTTTTGTAGTTTCTTACGTTTGGTTCATCTGGAAACAAACTGACAAAGCAGAAAAGACAATGACCTCTATATTTTGGATTTGCAATTGTTTCACATAAAGGAGTTTTACATAATGCTGACCCACCACACAATTTACATCGTTCTTTGCGTTTATCGTGGATACAATATTCACTACCGTCGCATTCTTTGCATCTTTCTTTGCGAACGCCGTGAATACACATCATTATTCCTCCACAATCAACACAATACGCCTTTCTTTTATTATGAACACACAATCCAGAACCACCACATTCTTTGCAATATTGTTTTATTTTGTCGTGTTCGCAATATGCACTTCCACCACATTCTTTACAATATGATTTATCTTTGCCATGTTTACAAATAGAACTTCCACCACATTCTTTACAACTCTGTTTGGATTTGTTATGCTCACAAATAGAACTTCCACCACATTCTTTACAAGATGATTTGTATTTGCCGTGTTCGCAAAAAGCACCACCATCGCATAGTTTACATTGTCTTTTCTGTTTTCCGTGTTCGCAAAATGCCGACCCTACACATTCTTTACAATATCGTTTTTCTCTTTTATGAACGCAAATCGCACTACCACCGCATTCTTTGCATCTTGATTTTACTTTATTGTGTTCGCAAAATGCCGACCCTCCACATTCTTTGCAATAATATTTTAGTTTTCCGTGACCACAATCACTACAAATCACACAACTATCTTTTCTTTTTTGGTGGTCACACTTTGTTTTGATTTTTATCATTTTTTAATTATATACACTGTGCAAGTTTTATATAATTAAAGTAAATCCTTTACGTCTTCTCGTAAGCACAATACCGAATTACCAGTTTCCACTGTTATATTTGTGTGTTTAGGTTATTAATTTTTCCAGATTATCTTGATGGTTTAACAACCGATAAGTTATTCCAGTATCTATGCTTTCCAACAAATCTCTTAACAATGGTTCATTATTGCAATTAAAAATGTATGATGAAATATTTGACAATGCGGTTTGCAAATTGTTGCCATAATTTTGAAGATTGGACCTAATACCTTGTTCCACAAAATTTAAATCGTTTGTTTCGGTATACTTTAGTTTCAGCAAATCTAATATTCTATAAAAACAAGACAAATTTGTTTGTGGTGTATTTATCAAATAATACTTTAATGTAATCATTAACTTATTTTTCAACCCAACAAATTTGAGTTCTTTGTTTATTCGTGTAGTTTCCATTGTATATTGTAGATACACAACATGACATTTATGTTATTTTTATATATTATGTGTGCCGATATTTGAGATTAGCATAAATCACTATCATCTTTGATTCCATCGTCTTCCAATTCATAAGAAATTATGCTATTCGTAAATTCAACATGTATCTTTGTTTTATTAAATTGAAATAAATACGACCCACATTTTAATGGTTTATTTTTGGTTAACGGTGAATGACTTACTTTTTCATAATGATCAGTTTTATATTTAATCTTACCAGTATCTTGTTTCTTATAAACACTAAAAACGTCGTATGGTTCTCCATCATAAATATTTTCATCGTATTCTAATTCATAACGTAATTTACCGCAATCTAATGTTAGACAAATAAATACATTATTTTCGAACTTTATTCTCGAACTTATATCCATAATACAATTCACATAATGTAATATTTATATCATATTATGGAGTATTTTGTAGTTAGTTTATAAAAAATTTAGAACATCCGTTTATCTATAGCAACAATAATATAAATATTTTTGGTGATAATATATAATAAATTAAAAATATGAGTATTATTCCATTTGAAAGAACATTTGCGTCGCATTCAAACGCAAAGCATTGGAATTACGAAAAAAATGAAAACATCAATCCAATTAATATATCGTTAAAAAGCAATAAAAAATATTGGTTTGATTGCAACACGTGTAATCATACATTTGACATTGCACTAAATAATGTATGTGCTGGAAAATGGTGTCCATACTGCAGAAGTAATAAATTGTGTAATAAAGAAACTTGTAAACTGTGTTTCGAGAAGTCATTTGCGTCTCATGATAAAGCAAAATATTGGAGTAGTAAAAATAATAAAAGACCAAGAATGGTTACTAAAAAATCTGATTCAGAAAAGTTCTGGTTTGATTGCGAGAAATGTATTCACGAATTTGATTCAACTTTGTACAATATATCACAAGGCAAATGGTGTCCATATTGCGCGATTCCAACAAAACGTTTCTGCAATTCAGATTGTGAAGTTTGTTTTAAAAAATCATTTGCTTCTCACGAAAAATCACAATTTTGGAGTGACAAAAATGAAATAAAACCAAAAGATGTGTTACTTGGAAGTAATAAATCATTTAAATTTAATTGTGGTGAATGTCATCACGAATTCGAAAAAACAATTGGTGATATAACGTGCAGTGATGGATGGTGTCCATATTGTTGTAATCCTCCACAAAAACTATGCTCTGAATTAAATTGCAACCACTGCTTTAATAATTCATTCGCTTCTCACGAAAAACACAAATATTGGAGTAGTGAAAATGGAAATATAACTCCGCGACAAGTGTTTAAGTCATCCTCCGCAAAATATTGCTTTGATTGTAATGTTTGCGGTCATCCATTTAATTCACGTTTGTCTTCAATTACTGGACATGATAGTTGGTGTCCATATTGTGCTCATCAACAATTGTGCGATGCTGAATGTAAATTATGTTTTGACAAATCGTTTGCTTCTCACGAAAAATCAACATATTGGAGTAGTAAAAATGGAAATATAACTCAACGACAAGTGTTTAAATCGTCAAATCAAAAATATTGGTTTGATTGTAATATTTGTGAACATACATTTTGTTCTGCATTATCACATATAACCGCTGACCATCATAATACTTGGTGTCCATATTGCAGTAATCCTCCGCAAAAAAAATGTGCTGAATTAAATTGCGAATACTGTTTTGATAGATCATTTGCTTCTCACTATAAAGCAAAATATTGGAGTAGTAAAAATGGCGATACGACTCCACGACAAGTGTTTAAGTCAACAAGAACCAAATATATATTTCAATGTGATGATGGTCATACTTTTGATACTTCTTTGTACAGTATAGTTTCAGGAAGCTGGTGCCCATTCTGCATAAACAAAACAGAATCAAAATTATACGAAAAAATACAACCTCTATATCCAACAATAATAACCCAATTCAAACAAGACTGGTGCAAAAAAAAAACACATCTTCCCTTCGATTTTTGCATTAAAGAACACAAAATAATCGTTGAATTGGATGGTCCGCAACATTTTCGGCAAGTATCAAATTGGTCATCGCCAGAAGAACAATTAGATAATGATAAATACAAAGAGAAATGTGCGAACTGCAATGGTTATTCAATCATTCGTATTCTGCAAGAAGATGTATATTACGATACTTACGATTGGGTTAAAGAACTATGTGACGCAATTGAAGAACTCATACGCGGCAATGAAGTCGCAAATGTATATTTGTCTACAAATGAAGATTATGATAAATATTAAAAAACCACAACTGTAATCACAACCCCATATTCTTACGTCAATATACTGCAAAATATTTACTCAAGACGAATATAATGGAAAACGTAATCATCTTCCAGACTTCGCCCGCCAGAACGGCGAGCACCGTCCTAATAAACGCTCTCTACGGAATTATTCCCGAGACCCAGAAAACTCGTATTGTCGGGCAGTGGAATATGCGTCGGAACCGTCGACTTTTTAACGGCGTGCAAGTTCTCAAATCCCACGACATCGACCTCGACCGATTAACCGAAGCATTCGGCAAAGACCACCGCATATATTTCGTCTGCTCCGAGAGGAATGCATTCGGCATCCACATCGACGAAAAATACAAATCCCGCAAAAATGTCTGTTGTTTCGATTTCGACGAACTAAATGAAACTGACCAGAATCCTCTCAACACTATAGTCCAAACTATCTGCGACCGGGTTTCAAATATGATGCGAACCGCCGACGACTCATGTTTAGGAGAACTGTCTGTGAACGGTGGTGTCGAGAGGTTGACGGCAATGAATCAAAAATACGAAGAAATCAAACATTTGCCCTTCACACATATCGACCCTTTCTACGAAATACACGGTTCACATCGCGGCAGACCATTGCCAAATCAAGAGGAAGCGCTAACCACATAGGTTCCCGCGTTCGTAACTATCTCCTTATTTCCTCCCGAGGTTGCGTTGTGTATTTGCTCCGATGATTCGGTCGTGGAGTCTTTCACTTGTTTGGTCGCTTCTTTAGTCGCGGATTCTTGAGAGGTTCCATCCTCCGACATCACAAGAGTCTTCGCCGGTCGGTTCTTTATATTGTTCTGCTGCAAATAATATAATCCCCAGTGTTTCGATTGAGCAGCAATATTCATTGCCACGTCGTAGGTGAACCCGGCGACCGTCGTTTCAGGGTCGCCGCTAAATCCGACGGAGTACCACCAATAAGGCGGTACAAAAAGCACGTCACCGGTGTTGACTTCGACGTCGAGAAATTTGATTTTATGTTGGAGTTCTTTTGAACTAGGGTCTGCGGAAGACCAGAACTCGTAGTTCTCGTAATCCCGGTTGACGGGAATAATTTTGCTGTATTTAGGCGGGCACATTTTGACGGTTATTTTGCCTCTCGCAACTGCCAGAAAATTATGCGATTCGAGACGATAACGGAGAGGCGTTTTAACAAGCGGCGAACCCAGCAAAATATCGTATTTGGTGTAGGCGGAGAGTGGCGGTTTTAGACGTGCGTCTAGGGAATGCGAGATACGGTCGAGTCCACTTTCCTCTAAGAATGTCTGATTATTTTCACTAAAGTATTTTGCGGTGGTGTCGGTGGTCATTAGGCGGCGGGCACTACGTAAAGAAAGGGGAACGAAATCGATACTACAATCTTGACGGGAAGTATCTTTTTCGTAATCTTTGCGGTCTTTAATTCGGACATCGATATTGTCGTATTTCTCGAATTTCTCAGACTGGAACATCTCGAAGAATGCGTCTGCCGGAGTGTCTATTTGAAACTTGAAAACTACGGGTTGTTTTACTGCACATATTTCTTGGAGGTGAGAGGCGGATTCGTAATCTGCCTCGTAGATTTCGAGGTCGTCGCTGGTTTTCCATTGAGAGGTTATGTGAATATAGCAAAATACTACGACAATAAAAATGAATAGTGCTAAGAATGGGTTTTCCATTACGGAGAGGATATATCTTACCCGTGGAATACGAATAGAGTCAGATTACGAAGTTATAGTATTTACGGACTTCGAATGCGAAGTGAAGGAAGGTAGTAAATCCTATACACGAAGTGGTCATTTTCATTCGATGCTCCTATGTCGCATCTCCTGAAAATTTCAGATTTACTACCTTCTTCGAAGTCCGTAAATCCTATAATTCCGGAGCGAAGAATAAGCACTCGGAATTGTCCACTTTAGTCAACAAAGTTAATGAGGTCGGGTGCTGCATCAGTTCGTGTTGTTGTTATGCCAGTGAGTAAGTGAATTGTACGAATCAATTCGCGTTTTTCGTGCTCTAATTTCGCGATTGCCATGTCTCGTTGTGCGATGATGATTTTATACTCTTTTATATTTTGCCTTGCAGTATCCAACTCGGCAGCATGATTGCCGCGGTTGGCATTTAACGAATCTTTATATTTCTGGTGGTTATCCGTTCTTATATGGTTAACCATAGATGCGCGAGTTGCATAATGTCTACCGTTGCAGGGACATTTTAGTCCTTGGGGATGCGCACTGAAAGAACCAATTCTATCTTCGTAGGAACCGTCGGCGCCTACAGTTAGGGTATAATTGTCGGAAGTAGTTGCTAATTCCATGGTTGTTGTATGTTAATGTTTACGATTCGTTTATAAATAGGTTCGAATGTGATTTATTTGAGAGGATACTACCTATCAAATTAATCTTTCAATTTTTTGCTGTTTATTTTTTTACAACATTCCCATTGGGGTCCAACGTCTTTGTGCACATTCCACCCGCACCAGAAACCGCAATATTCACTGTCTGTGCGTATTTCATCCGGCAACTAATCGACGCGTCATTTCCCCCCGTTTTCAATTTATTATACAATACCTGTTTCTGGCAGACCTGATTAGCGCAGTGTCGCTGCATATTGTAGTGTTTTGACCAAAACATATTAATGAACTGGAATGTTTTTACGGGTCCCGATGCTTCTGCAACCTCGGAAGACCATATGCTTCCTGAAACTGCCTTTAATCGCACTAAATAAGATGTACCTGCAGTTAATTTGGTAATCGCAATTGGACTACTTGTTCCGACGGCATCCTTGAAACTACCTCCATTGAGTGAATATTGGTATTTTATTAACGCGGGGTATCCTCCAACCGACTCGGCAAAATATACCAGCAAAGTTGTTTCGTTATTCTCGACTGCCGTTACGTATAATATAGTAGGCGTCGACCCTATGGAATACGGCGTGCCAGTAGCGGATGACGCCGACCGGGTATTTCCTTCCGGGTTAATCGCCATCAAGTAGAATGTAATTGTCATTGATATATCCGAAATGATGAGAGGCGATGCGGACGTTCCATTTCCAAGGATATTTATTCCATCGGTTGAATAATAATAGGTTGTTGGAGAGGTTCCAAACGGAGTTTGTGAGAATGCAACCGACAACTGATTTAGTCCTGGCGTTATCTCTCCTATAACTGGGTCAGAACCAGTCTCGTATTTGCTATTGGCAGATTCAGATGACCACGCCGACCCCACATTAGAAACTGCTCTTATCGAAACTGAATACAGAATATCCGAATACAATCCAGTTATTATGATTGGACTTGATAGTTCGTTTGCATCGGCGAATGTTTCGCCTCCGTCAAGTGAGTACTGGTATTTTTGCACTGCTGGATATCCACCCTCCGATTCGATAAAATACACCGTTAGCGACATTTCAAATACCTCCCTCGACATCATTTCCACCACACCAACAAAATTCATCGGCATCATTTCCACCGTATTCGCACTAAAAAAATCCCGCTGCATTACGGTTTGCTGGTTGAAATCCTTCGAACAACGCTCTCCGGAGTTAGATTGTATTCCTCCCGCGACGCGTCCGAAATACTTCTCAAATACATTTGCATTGATGCCTCTCTGGATTGCGGGTCCATAAACCGGAGTAATAAACAATATTCTCGGCGAAGACCCAATTGCATAAGGAATTCCCGTAAAACTCAAATCGGATACCAAATTGCCTGCTGGATTCGACGCCACCACATAGAATGTTTTTGCTTTTGTAATATTCGATATGTCGAATACTGCCGCACCTGTTCCTTGACGAGACGACCCATCGGGAAACTCCGAATAATAATATTTTGTTGCACTTGTTCCCGACACAATTTGCGAAATTTGCACCGTTATTTTATTTGTTCCCGATGTAACCGTAGCAGTAGGTTTACTTCCAAATACATTAATATAAGAGGAGTCAGACTCTATATTTCCTGCCGGGTTTACTGCAGATATTCTAAAACTATATGGAGTTTTGCGTGTTAAATCTGATATAGTAAATCCACTTTCCGGTGCGTCATAAGACACCCCATTCAAATAATAATAGAATTTCGTGTCCGCCGTAACCGCATTTGCCTGTGAATAATAAATCGTCGCTTGATTGAAACCAGGCACAATAGACGTGATTACCGGTTTGTCTCCAAATACATAAATATTAGATGTTACGGAGTCAATAGTACCTGCCGGGTTTACTGCAGATATTCTAATTGTATTTGGGGTTGCGTTTGATAAACCGGATATGGTAAATCCGCTTGTCGGTGCGTTATACGATACGCCATTCAAGTAATAATAAAAAATAGTGTTTGCGGTTCCTGCGATTTCCTGTGAATAATAAATCGTCGCTTGATTTGAACCCGGTACAATAGAAGTGATTACCGGTTTACTTCCCAATACAGTAACATTAGAGGTGTCGGAATCGATAGTACCTGCGGGGTTTACTGCAGATATTCTAATCGTATATGGAGTTGTGTTTGTTAACCCTTCTATGGTAAATCCGCTTGCCAGTGCGTTATAAGATACGTCATTCAGGTAATAATAAAAATCAGTTATTGCGGTTCCTACGATTTCCTGTGAATAATTAACCGTTATTGCGTTAGATCCGGTGGTAATCGAAGTAATAATCGGTTTGCTTCCTAATGTATTGCCTTGGATGACGTTGGTTGACAAATCGCCTGCCGGATTGCGCGCCAGCATGTAAATCGAATAGGGAGAGGTGCCCGTCAATTGCGCACCGGATAAGTCGAATGGGGTTGTTGGAGAGGATACAAGCGCACTACCATTCAATGAATAATACCAAGTGGTCGGGGTGGTTCCGGGAATGTTTTGCGAATAGGCGACAGTTATTTTACCAGTGTAGTTCATTACCGAAAACGACGGGTCGCTTCCGAACACATTGCCTCTGACGATATTCGTGGATAAATCTCCTGCCGGATTTCGCACCAACACATAAATGGAATACGGAGAGGTGCCCGTTATTTGCTCACCTGACAACTCGAACGGGGTTGTTGGAGAGGATATAAGCGCACTGCCATTCAACGAATAGTACCAAGTGGTATCATACGTGCCGGAAATATCCTGCGAATAACCAACCGTGATTTTTCCTCTGCCATTTGCAATCGTCATATTTGGAGCGGTTCCCAATACATACGGAACTCCAGTAGCAGATGATACTTCGGTGTTGCCCGATTGCGCACTGACACCCTTCAATTGAATCGAATATGACTTTGAGTAAAGTCCGGTTATAGAAATTGGGGTTGCATTTGATGTATATGTCGAGTTTGCAAAGGTTGCGCCTCCGTCATACGAATAGTAGTAATATGGTGCTGGATTACCGCCGGTAGAATTATTGAAATGAATCGACAGACTATTGACGCCCGGTGTAACACTGGTAATAGTGGGAGAGGTTGCAATTACATACGGGGTAGCGGATGATGGGTCGGAAATCACATCGCCTGCTTCATTTGATGCAACCATATAAACACTATAAGGAACCGCATTTGATAAATCGGGTATGTCGAATGAATTTTCCGCGGCAGGTACAGGCACTGCGGTTCTTGCCGAAGTCGTAGAATTGTATGAATAGTAGTAGTAATACGTTGGGGGGCGGTAACCTCCAGTTGACGAACTAAAACTGACCGTCAATTTATTTAATCCTGGAACAATGTTTGTTATACTCGGCACACTTCCTAATACATACGGGGTCCCGGTAACACCGGCAGATATTAATGTGCCCGATGAACTATCTGCAATGAAATATACGGTTTTAGGAACCCGCGTTGATATATTAAACGAGGACGGCGTTGACGCTACTGCTATTCTATTCGACCCGTCCGGTGAATAAGAATAGTAATAGGATGGTGATGGGATTCCCACTTCACTTTGCGTAAAATGAACGACAATTGCATTTATGCTGGAATCTATAGTTATAGATGGGATTGACCCCTTTTTATATGTACTTGCGGTGGCGCTAACCGTGCTGGATTCCCACGCATCAGTCGAAATCGCTTTAATATTGACAGTGTAGGATGTTGCTGCAGATAAATCCGATATGATAATGGGACTTGCGGTTGCGTCTCTGAACTCAGTTTCGGTGCTCAATTTGTATTTGTACCCAGATACGGGAGGATATCCTCCAGATGAATCGGTAAAATACAAACGAAGCGATGATTCCGACCCGTATACTGGAGATAATACCAATGCCGACGGCGCGGTACCAATCATGTAGGTCTTTACTGGTGACGCCGTCGTTACCGAAGATGTCCATGCTGTATCTGAATATGCTCGCAATCGTACTGTGTAAGGTGTTCCTGCAGATAATCCACCGATAACGAATGCCCCGTCTGTAACTGCCGCATTTGAAAAATTGGTGCCGTCCGTGGAATATTGGTATCCGGACACATCCGGGACTCCTTCTATTGAACCTGTAAAAGACACCCGCAATGTGGTTTCCGAATCTTTGACCGCGGAAACACTCAATTGTGACGGCGCGGAACCGACTTTGTTTGTTCTTACTGTATTGGACGGGGAGGATTTCAAAGATGTCCATGCTAACCCCGCCACTGCTTTCAATGCAACATAATAAGATGTCCCCGCGGTTAATCCTGTGATGATGAGAGGACTATGATTATTTAGCGATATATCTGCAAAATTACCATCATTTAACGAATACTGGTATTTAGTCAATGCTGCGGGGGCAGCGGGATTTCCTCCCGAAGAATCTGTGAAATAAACCATCAGGGTGGTTTCCGAATTGTCAATTGGAGACACATTCAGATTGGTTGGAGCAGACCCTACTTGGTAGGTCGCCACAGGTGTCGCCGCAGTTACCGAAGATGTCCATGCTGTACCGGAATATGCCCTTAATCGTACTGTATAATATGTTCCGGCAGATAATCCGCCGATAGCGAACGCTCTATTTGTAACTACCGCATTTGAAAAAGTGGTGCCGTCCGTGGAATATTGGTATCCGGACACGCTTGGTACACCTCCCGATGAATCTGTAAACGAAACATTTAGGGATGTTTCCGAACCATTTATTGGCGTTACGACCAATCCCGATGGTGCTGACCCGACGCGGTTTGTTCTTACTGTATTGGACGGGGAGGATTTCAAAGATGTCCATGCTAACCCCGCCACTGCCTTCAAGGCAACATAATAAGATGTCCCTGCGGTTAATCCTGTGATGATGAGAGGACTATGATTATTTAGCGATATATCTGCAAAATTACCGTCATTTAACGAATACTGGTATTTAGTCAATGCTGCGGGGGCAGCGGGATTTCCTCCCGAAGAATCTGTGAAATAAACCATCAGGGTGGTTTCCGAATTGTCAACTGGAGACACATTCAGATTGGTTGGAGCAGACCCTAATTGGTAGGTCGCCACAGGTGTCGCTATTGTAATCGAAGATGTCCATGCTGTACCGGAATATGCTCGCAATTGAACCGCATAATATGTTCCTGCAGATAATCCGCCGATAACGAACGCTCCATTTGTAACTGCCGCATTTGAAAAGGTGGTACCGTCGTCCGTGGAATATTGGTATCCGGACACGCTTGGGACACCTCCCGATGAATCTGTAAACGAAACATTTAGGGATGTTTCCGACCCGTAAATGGGAGTCACAATTAATGCTGACGGGGCGGAACCAACTCGGTTTGTTCTTACTGTATTGGACGGGGAGGATTTCAAAGATGTCCATGCTAACCCCGCCACTGCTTTCAAGGCAACATAATAAGATGTCCC
>Ga0214919_10001565_pt1 | contig 37095 bp, 51 predicted proteins | sample LL1503_MetaG_FD_177994 | JGI IMG/M metagenome (GOLD analysis project Ga0214919, IMG submission 177994) | Freshwater microbial communities from Lake Lanier, Atlanta, Georgia, United States - LL-1503 | ecosystem: Environmental > Aquatic > Freshwater > Lake | place: USA: Georgia | collected...
TCTTGGTGACTGTCGTGGCCGGAGGGGGATCGGCTCGGGCCTTGTGTGAGCCAGATCCTGGCTTTCTTGGGCCCGGGTGAGCCCGATCTTGGTGACTGTCGTGGCCGGAGGGGGGATCGGCGTGGGGGACTTGGAGGGGGCAGGCGGTGGTTGACGGGTGACAAGGACCGGATACGTTCTGCTTGCTTCGGCGGTGCGGGACTGGCCTCCTGCATTGGCCCCCGGGATTTCCCGGGGGCCCTCGCCGTAGCCGAGGTATCCGATGAATCGAGAGAAATTCGACCCGAACTTTTGTTATCGCTGCAACACAGTTCGCGACGATGGGCACGTGTGTCGACTTGATGGTGTGATCCCGCGTAGTCCAGGCGAGGCACGAACCCCGGGATGGCGGACGCGAGGGCTGTCGTCGAAGATGAAATTTGCAGTGACCAGCACGCCGCGATTGGACGCGATGCGGGTGGCGCTCGATCTTGCGAAGGCTGCTCACGAGGCGTCTCCAAGGGATGAGGATTTGAAGCGGGCGTGGCTCGAGGCGGATCATGAGCATCATCTCGCGTTCTGCGCGGCCCAGGGCAAGTGGGAGTGGATCGATGGGCGGTCGGTCTGGGTGGCGCTGGATGCCGTCGAGCATGCGTCTGGACCGCCAACGTCCACGGCGGCCGCAAAGGGGATGGCAGATCGTGGGGATGCGCTGCAAAGAGCGAGCGCTGCTGCGGTTGCCTCGGTGTCCGGGTCGTCTGTGTACACGTCCCCGGCCTACATGAACTCGTGGGCGCGGTGGGTAGCGACGGCGGACGATCCGGCGGATCCGTTTCCGCCGTATCGATCGTCTGCCAGGGGCGTGCCAGTCGTCAGGTCTGCGCCTGCCAAGCCTGCGCCTGCCATCCAGGCCGAGCCCGTCCAGGCCGAGCCCGTCCAGGCCGAGCCCGTCCAGGCCGAGCCCGTCCAGGCCGAGCCTGTCCAGGCCGAGCCTGTCCAGGCCGAGCCTGTCCAGGCCCCTGCGTGGATCGATACACCTGGTGTATCAAGACGTGTCGCCATGCTCGCGCGTCGCGTCGTAGCCAGGGCGTCCAGGCGTCTGCTCGAGGTCGGGTGATGCGTTGCTCTGTGTGCGATGGTGACCTCGACCCGGACGCATTCTCGGTGGATGCGCGCGTGCCTCGTGGGCGTGCATCTGCCTGCAAGGTGTGCCGGGCGGAGAAGAAGCGGACTGGCGGGCGCCACGAGAGTGCTGGGGTGGGTGTGCGCGTGGTTGCAGACTCGCCGGGTGATCGCGCGCGGGTGAAGCTGCCGCGCGTGGACCCGCAAGCTGTCTTGGACGCGGCGATTGCGGTGCATCGCCGGAACGAGGCCTTGCTGGAAGTCGAGGACGAGGCTGTGTTGTCTGGCATGGTCGCATACCTCGCATCGCGCGATCCGGTGGTTGCGGCCGAGGTTGCGCGGGCGTGCGAGGATCGCAAGGTCCTGGCGCTCCAGGTTCGTCGCGACCTGGTCGAGGCCCAGGTGGGCGTGCGTGCTGCGATGTCGCGGGTCGCCCAGGAAGAGGATGCCGGGACACGGCGGTGCGTGGGTTGCGCGCGCGTCTTTCCGTCGACGTCGGCTCATTTCGCGGAGCACGCGCGTGGCCCGGGTGGATTGTCTCGCACGTGCGTCGCGTGCGTCGCGGTACAGCGCGAGTGCAAGGTGGACCCGGACCTGTTCTGGCAAGCGCGGTTCCAGGCAAGGCGCGACCAGGAGTTTGAGGCACAGCGCGGCGGGGTTTCGCTGGCATCGTGGGCGCTGTCGCGCATTGTCGGGAACGAACCGGAGGACTGGGAGTCCGCGGTGGACGTGGTGCGCCGACAGCGTGGAAACCTCGGGCACGAGAAGTGCGTGGCGTGCCACGACTACTTTCCGATCCAGGGGGTCGGGCCGCTTGCTGGGCGTTGTCCAAGCTGCGCTGGCAGCCAGGTCATCCCGCTCCCGGCGGTCCCGCGTATCGAGCGTCACCCGGTCGCGTCGCTTGAAATCGCGATGCCGTCGCTGAACGGGATGGACGTGGTGGACGCTGGAGACGTGGACGGCGTCGCGGACCTGGGTCCGATGGACGCGTCGCTGGACTGGTTCGGCGATGCCTGCGAGTAGCCAGGTTCCTGGTGGCGCGCGGCCGAAGAAGCTGTGCTGCGATTGCCGTAAATCCTTGTCGACGTCCGCGTTTCGCCGGGACATGAAGAACGAGGATGGGCTGCGACGCCGGTGCAAGGCGTGTGATGCGCGGCGCGCGGATCAGCGCAGGGCCGAGGCCGTCATTGCCGGGTGTCTTCCATGTACCACGCCCTTTGCTCTCCGGATCTTCTCGGCCAAGTCGCTCGCGGCGGACCTCGCGGCAGATCGGCGTGTGCCGATGTCCGTGTGGGACAAGTCCCTCCCGTTGCCGTCCGTTCGCTTCGGCCCTGTCCCGGGTGGCGCGATCCACGAGGACTTCGCGGATCACTACGCGAGACGGCGTGGTCAGCGGTATGGCTGGATCGCACGTGACCACGCGCACGACGTCGAGGCTGCGCGTCCCGCAGGCACGCCGGTTCCGCGTCCGTTGCGACGCGATCACGCGGTCCGGGTCGCCCCTGTCGATGCCCCGTCCACGGGCAATGACCCAGCCGAGGCGGGTGATCTGCAAGGTTCGGCCAGTACGGGTGGCGGCAAGGCGGGTGCGCGGGTGCACCGATCTGCGGCGTCGATGGAGCTGGAGCGAGCCCGCCACGAGGAGTTTGTCGCGCGCGAGGCGCAGCGCCTGGAGCGGAAGGTGCCGCTTGTCCAGGCGTACGTGGCGTCGTTTCCGTCGTTTGACGAACTCTTCGAGGAGGCCCGGGTCGAGGCGTTGGCTGCCGGTCGAGACACCTGGGTGCTCCACGGCATCGCGTGGCGCGTGATTCCGTACCTTCCGCGGTTTGTTCGCGGGGGTGCCGCGGTGCCGATGTTCCAGGTCGAGGCCCTGGTGGCGGACGCGCGTCGCGGGACCTACGTCGTCGCGGCCCCCGTGATAGAGCTGGTGTCGAGGTAGCTCCATGCCAGTCCCCGTGTTGTCAACGGTTTCCCAGGGCCCCGTCGTCGCGAATAGCGTGGCAGGAAACGCGTCGCGTGTTCTCGGTGGGGTGGTCGACGCGCCGCTCCTGTACTCGGACTTTGGCCTTGTCGCGTGGATCACGGACCCGGCAAACGTGTTCAACCCGGGCACGACAGTGACCCTGTCGAGCGTGAACGTGCCAGCGTACTCGTTCGCGCTGGGGACGGTGTTGCGCCTCTCGTTCACGGGTGTCGTGACGTGGGACCTTGCGGCTGGGCTCGGCGAGACTGTCCAGGTCGGCATTCGGTTCGCGCCGACCGCGGCGGCACTTTCGCAGGTGATCAACCTGGGTTCACCGGCCCTCTCGCCGGGAATCGGGTTGCGACAGGTTTTCTCTGGGCAGCTCACTCTCTTCGCGCGGACGGCTCCCTCCGGGGACGCGGACATCGCGATTCACGTGGTGTACGCGGACATCGCCAATTCTGGCGTGGCGACTCCGACCGTGATCGTGCCCTTGACACCGGCCGTCAAGGCGAACGGGATCATCGGGTTGATGACGGGCGGGGGGTTGACGGGGACGGACATCTCGGTGGTCGCGTCGATGCCGAACACGGGGGCTAGCGCTTCCGTCCGCGTGATCCAGCTCATCGAGTGCGTGGCGGAGATGACGGGTTGAGTTAGCGGGAGCATACACTTACGCGTCCAAGGAGGCGCAGCGTCCGTGCTCGTGAATCCCGATGGCTCCCCAATGTCCCTGCACTACGAGGCGCTCGGCGTCTCCGAGAATGTCACGTCGGAGGACTTACGCCAGGCGTGGCGGGCGGCGGCGCGTCGTTGGCACCCGGATCACCGTGCGTCCGGGGCGGCGGGCACTGCCGAGGCCGAGGCGATGTTCAAGCGGGCTTCGGATGCCTGGGCGGTCCTGCGGGACGCGGATCTCCGCGTAGCGTACGACGAGGCGTTGCGGGTAGCCCGGATGCCGGTGTGCTCGGTGTGTGGTGAGCCGTCGTTCCAGTCTGTGTGCGTGCTGTGCTCGTTCTCTCCTTCCGTGGGTGGCGCGCGTACGGCCGGGGTTCGTCCGCCGCGGGCGAGGGCGCCAGCGCGTCCTGTGACGCCGAGCCCGCCACCTCGCGCGAAGCCAAGGCCCCCCGCGCAGCCGAACCCTCCGCCTCGGCCGCGCGCAGCTCGTCCAGCGAAGCCGTTGGATCCGGGGCTTGATCCGCGCGGGGCACCTCGAGCGGGGCCAGGCACTTGGCACGCGGCTGGCCCTGGGTTTGGCGCGTCCCCGGGAGACGCGTGGGACGCCGCGGAGCGCGAGCTGTTTGAGCGCGAGGCGCGTGAGCGCGAGGAGATGGAGCGGGACGTCGAGGAGCGCGAGGCGATGATGCGCGAGTCTGCGTCGGTGCTATCTGCGCTCATGGGGGGGGAGTCGCGTCGCCGGAAGCGCACCAAGCCGCTGTCGCTGGAGGTCCCGCTGGGCCCTGGTTTCCGTATCGTGATTGACGAGGATGCTGCCGAGCGCATGGGTGACGTCAACGACGGTTTGCGGCTCGCGAGTCGCCTCTTTCGCAGTGTTTCCAAATTCTGGAACCGGTAATCGCAGCACCGGTGATCGTTGCACGTTCGCGTAGCGTCTTGACTACTGACAAGACGCGGATAGGGGACCGTCCCCCTTGGAGTTCATTTCATGTCCCTCGTGATCGCGCACCTTGATTCTTTTCCAGAGCCGCAGGACGGGGAGGCCACTGTTGCCCTGTCGATGACGATGGCGCAACCGCAGAAGCTCGGCGATGCCGAGGGGTGGCGCGCGCGCGCGACGTGCACGGAGACCGACCGGGTGATCGGTCGATGGATGAGCGATTGCCCGCTCTCCGCGGCGCAGTCGGCGCTTCTCTGGCTCGGGATGCACCCGTGGGAGGTCGTGCCAGACGAGGTGGAAGGCGGGTGGGATTACGCGGTGATCCTGGAGAAGGCCGAGCGCCCGGTGCCGGACGTGATGCACGTGCGCGACATGTTGGAGCGCATCGCGACGAACCTTCCGAAGCGCGGGGGAGTTGTGAACGCGGCCACTGGAGCGCGCGTGCGCCTGGCGCTTCCCCCGCCGCCTGTCGAGGAGGAGGATGGGGACGATGGGGACGAGGACGTGGTTGACGCGGACGGGGTCGAGGAGGGCGAGGACGCGGCGGAAGTGACTGCGGCTGCCATTGCGGCGGACCGGGCCGAGCGTCGGCGTCTCTTGAAGAAGGCCATCCTCCTTGCGCAGCGTGGGCGCGATGTGCAGGCGCTCGCGGCCCAGCTGGAGAAGCGGGTGGACGCGGACCTGTCCGATACGTTCCTGACGGCCATGGCGGCGATCCAGCCTCCGGGTCTGCCTCCTGCGGCTGGGAAGGTCTCTCCAGGCCAGGTCCCGGTCGGGAAGGTCTCGGTCGAGGTTGTGCCGGCCGTGGCACGACCTGCAGCATCGCCGGCGGCTGCACGGTTGGCGGCGGCGCAGGCAGTGGAGGCGGCGCTCGTCGGTGTCCAGCGCCAGGCCGAGGCCGAGGCCGAACTGGCACAGTACGTAGCGGACGATCCGGCTACGCGTGCGAAGGTGGAACGCACGCAGCAGCGCGCCGCGCGTGAGCGCGCGAAGGTGGCGAGCTTCCTCGCGCAGAAGGCCCAGCGCGAGGCTGTGCACGCGGAGGCCCAGGCTGCGCGGCAAGAGGTGCTCGATGCGGAGGCGGCGGTCCAGGCCGAGGCTGCCGCTCCTGGCGAACCCGCGGTCGAGGTTGCGCCCGTCGGTCCTGCCGCGGGAGCAGTGCCCGCCAAGCGCCCGCGCAAGTCAAGGGCGAAGGCGGATTCGCCTTCCCTGGTACTCCTGTCAGACCTGCGGCAGGCGTGACGCGCGCGGCGGTCGCGTCGGGAATCGGATAGGCCTTGTTCATGGCTCACGTTTCCCGCGCGCACGTCTTCACTCGGAAGGAGGATCCCACGTTTGGCGGGGTCCGGCTGGACCCGCCGTCGCGCGGGCCCGTCTACTTTGGCGTTGCCGCGGTGGCGACCGTGGCGATCGCGATGATTGTCGTGAACTGGCGTGACACGAAGAAGATCGACCTTCCGTTCCTGGACGGGGGACTGTAGCTCACCCGCATCCGGGGTCGATCCGGGGGCGCCCGGCGTCTCGACCGTGGTGGTCACGCTGGTTTGCGAACGATCCCGAGCAATCTCTGCAGTTCCCGCACCTCGCCGGCGAGTCCGGTTCGCTCCGCGGTCAGCATCGCGGCCAGTGCGTCGCGTTCGGCTCGCGCGACCCGGAGGTCGTCGGCCGCGTCTGCTGTGCCTGCGAGGTCGGCGAGGATGGGTGTCGGTGCCGGCGCGCGCGCGTTGGTCCAGGCGTCGAGCAGGTAGACAAGCAGGTATCCGAGTCCGCCCACGCCAGCGGCACTCTGCAGCGTCTCTCGGACGATCTGCGCGTCGTCGGGGTGTCTCCGCGTGAGCACCTCGCGGAACGCGGAGAGTACGGCGCGCGCGGTACCGGACGGCTCGGATGAGCTGTCCTCCCAGCGAGAGACGGTCCGGTTGTCGACGCCGAGGATGGCGGCAAACTCGGTGCGACTCATGCAGAGGCGCTCGCGCAGGTCAAGGACCTCGTTGGGCGTTGTCACGCGGGCCTCCCGGTGACGCGCTGGATCTCGTCCCGTAGGAGTTGGCAGGTGTGGGACGGGAAGTCACTTCGGAGCATCCAGCGGGCATATCCCATGTTGGCGCGCACCTTGGTTCCATTCTCCTTGCCGAAGGCGTAGACGAGGTCTCCGTCGTTGTCGCGCGTCAGCTTGCCGCCGACGTCGGCGGACGGCGGTCCGTCGTACCGGCTGGCGAGGAAGAGCTGGGTCTCGGCATCCTCGCCCTGGAACCGCGCATAGCGGGTGGCCTGGGCTTCGATGACGTCGGCTGTTGCCTCGGTGTCGGCCAGGGCCCCGTGCGCTCCCACGTGCTCCCGACCGAGGTAGGCGATGACCGCGGCAGCGAGGGTGCGCGGCTCCATGACCTTGTAGAGAACTCCGGCGTCGAGGATCCGCGCGGTGTCGACATCCCAGGTGATGCCAGCGCGGGCAAATTCCTCGTGCAGGAGGGGTACGTCGAACGCAATCACGTTGAACCCGGCGATGTCGCAGCCCTCGAGCAGTTGGTGAAGGCCCTTGGCGACCTGGCGAAAGGGGGGTTCGTCCGCGACGTCGGCGTCGGCGATCCCGTGTACAGCGGTCGCTTCGGGTGGGATCGGGCATTCCGGATTGACGCGGCGAACACGGCGCGTGCGGGTTCCGTCCAGCTCGATGCGGACGACGGCGACCTCGATGATGCGGTCTTTCGTGACGTTCACGCCCGTGGTTTCGGTGTCGATGACCGCGAGTGGACGGGTGCGGGGTAGCATTTAGAGGGTCCTGGGTCGAGGGAGGTCGAGGTCGTCTTTGGGGGAGTGGTCGCGGGCGACATGTCGATGAACCGCGGTCCCGCGGGGCTGGGTGCGGTCGGGACTGGCGTTGGCGACATGTCGATGATGCGGCTGGGTCGCGCGTGGGGTGCGTGTTCGGGGACCTGGTTTCGCTCGTTGAACCCGACGGTCGATGCGCGGATCGCGTCGTACGCGACGGTCGCGTCGAAGAGAAAGCCGCGGTGTCCGAGGATGCGGGCGGCGCATCGCCGACCGAGTCGGATGTTGGGCGGGAATTCGGGGTCGGAGCTATATACGGTCAGGGCGACCGCGACGCGGATGGCGCGTTGGCAGGCGGTGCACCGAGAGGGCTCCTCCTCGTCGTGCAGCGTGACCTCGCGCAGGACGACGGCCGTGATCGGCGAGTCCCAGGCGTCCCAGGCGAACTCAGACTGGTCGTCGTCCGGGATGGCGTGGCCCAGTTCCCCGACCGCCTGGACGAACCACTCGGGGCGCGTCCACTCCGGTTGGACCTCGGGGACGTACGTGCGCTCGGTTGGCTCGGGGACCTCCTGGACCTCCTGTTGTGTCCAGGCGGCGTCCTTGGCCCTCGCGGGGTCCATCTCGGCGAGAAAGATGGACGCGGAGTGGGTCCTTGGTTCCGGGATGCTGCTGGTTCGGAACCAGCTCACCGAGGCCCCGCGCCGGGCCCGGGTCAGCGCGACGTACGCGAGTCGGCGCTCCTCTTCGATGGCGCTGGAGGACTGGGATCGCTCGCTCGGAAACACGTCCGAGGACCAGCCGGGGAGCCACACGTAGTCCCACTCGAGGCCCTTGCTTCCGTGAATCGTGGAGAGGCAGATGCCGTCCCGCCGCTGGTCGTTCTGGAGTGCGGTGAACAGGGCGTCGAGCCACGCGGTGATGCCGTCGTGTCGACCGGTACCGGGTTCGTTGGGCATGCTCTCGACGAGCTGGACGAGGAAGGCCTTGCGGCGTAGGGCCTCCTCGACCTCGGCGGGGTTGCCCGACGCTTCGCCCACGATGATCTCTCCGGTGATGCCGAGGAGGCGAAGGAGTCCCTCGACCCGGTCGCGCAGGCTCGCGGTGCCTCCGGGGCGGAGTGTGTCGTTGGACCATTCTTCCCAGGCTCGTCCGAAGGCCGCGAGTCGCCCGCCGCGCTTTGTGTGCGCGCCGAGGCCGGGCTTCTGGTGGAGGAACTCGAGGCGCGCAAACATCGGCGCGACGACCGACTGGATGGACTCGCGCCAGGTCGTCACGGTCCCGTTTCCGAGGCCGTCCCACGAGGAGAGCACGGTAGCCCCCGCCGAGAGGTCGCGCGGGTTGACGACGCCGCGAAGCCACGAGAGGATGATCTTGGCGTCGACGCGCGTGTACCAGGGGCTGTCGCCGACGACGTGGAACGGGACGGCGCGTTTTTGCAGCTCCATCTGGAGGAGCATGAACTGCGAGCGGGTTCGGACGAGCACAGCGATCTCCGTGTCGGGCGTGCCCGTGTTTCGCTGGTCCTCGATGGCGTACGCGGTGGCGCGGGCCTCCTCCCTCGGGTCGGTCCAGGCGTTGATCGCGATGGGGGTCCCGTTCACCCCCTCGCTCCAGACGGTCTTGAAGTTGCGCTTCTTGTTGTGCGAGATGAGCGCGTTGGCGCTCGACACGATCTCGGGCGTGGAGCGGTAGTTGCGGCCGAGGAGGTAGGTGACGGCGCCGGGATAGCGTGTGGGGAAGGTTCGGATATAATCGACGTTGGAACCGCGAAATGCATAGATTGACTGGTCCTCGTCCCCGACCACCATGAGGTTCCGGTGCCGCTCGGACAGCCGGTCGAGCAACAGCTCCTGGACCGCGTTGGTGTCCTGGTACTCGTCCACGATGATCCAGCTCCAGCGGGACTGGATGGAGGCGCACGCGGGGTTCTTGGGGTCGAGCAGCTGCGTTGCGACCAGCCAGACGAGATCCGCGAAGTCGAGCGCGTTGCACGCTTTTTTCAGCTCCTCGTACGCGACGGCGACCTCCCAGGCCTGCTCATGCACGTCCGAGAGGATGCGGTGGAACGCCTTGCCACCGAGCGGCTGACAGGTCTCCTTCACGGTGTCGAGCGCCTTGCAGACCTTCTTGGTCGGGACCCACTCGCCGCCCTTGACCTTGTTCGCGAGATCGTGCTGTTTGATGATCGCCTTGATCTCGTGCTTCTGGATGTCGTCGTCCCACACGGAGAACCCGACCTGCCGGCCGCAGGCTGCTGGGTTTGCGCGGATGAGGTCCAGGGCGAGGGAGTGGAAGGTCGAGATCGTGAGGTGCTTGGCCGAGTCCGATCCGATCTCGTTCGCGATCCGGTGCCGCATCTCGCTCGCGGCCTTTCGCGTGAAGGTGAGGCACAGGAGTGACTTGACCTCCTCGCGGCGGGCGAGGCTCGCGACGCGCGAGGTGATGGTTCGCGTCTTACCGGACCCAGCGCCAGCCATGACCAGGGCCGGGCCTTCGCGGTGTGCGGTGACCCGGAGCTGGGCCTCGTCCATGCCGTTGGCGGGCGGAGCCTGGACGACAGGGGTCGGCACCGGCTCGGGGATGGGTTCGGGTTCGGGTTCCGGTTCAGGCTCGGGCGTTGGCCAGCGTGGTGCGTTGGCCGGCACGGGCGGCATGGGGACCTGGACGAGCGCGTACTCGTCCTCCACGCGGAACCACTCGGCCCACCACGCCTCGATGTAGTCGGGGTCGCTCGCGCGATCGGGATCGACGAGGAGGAAGTCCATCAGTTTGAGGCCCAGATCAGTTCGCGGCTGTGGTGGTGGTTCTCCGCTTTTCGCCGGCTCGTGATGCGATTCCCGAAGTCTACGAAGGGGAGCCAGTCGGGGCGCGCGTCGGTTTTTGCGCACAGCGCCTCGCAGACGATGCGCTGGCCTGGTTGGGCCAGTATCAGCCGCGCCAGCCGCTCGTAGTCGGGGTGGGCCTGCCGGTAGGAGTAGTTGTACTGGTAGGGAGGATCCACGAACCACGTGGTCTCGGCGGTGGCGGGTTGCGCGAGGGTACCGATCCCGTCGAGTTCGCCGACGCGCCAGTGTTTCACCTCGTGGTGCTCGGCCGCGACGCGGGCGCGCGTGTTGGCGGTCCACTGGCCGGGCTTGTTTCCCCACGGGGAGACTGTCCAGCAGTCCCCTACGTTGTTCGTGCGTTGCCACGTCTTGAGCAGGAGGGCTTGGCCTGCCGAGAGTCCGAGCGTCCGGATGTCGGTCCCCTCTGGTACGCTGACGGGGATGGCGCGGATCGCGTCCTCGGTGGCTTCTCTCACGATCCACGTCCAGAGTGCATGGACGTGTGGATCGGTCTCGCAGACGAGGACCTGGTGGCGCGCGTGCCGCAGCGCGTACCCAGCGCTCCCGGCGAAGGGCTCGATGATGGAGTCGTGGATGGGGGGTGGAAGCGTTTTCGCGCTTAGCCACTTGGACCCGAACCACTTGAAGAGAGGCCCCGTCACTCGTTCGTCCCGTTGTCGTATTTTTGATCCCCGTACAGGTGCGCCGGCAAAACGACGTGCCGGATGCCCGCGGCCTCGCGCAGGGCTTCGCAGGAGAGCGTCGTGCGCTCGGCCTCGAGGTGGTGAACCTCGCACACGGAAACGCCATTGTCGAGCAGGTAACCGCCGTCGTTCCACAGCCTGCGCTCGAGAACGTGATGCGCGTCGACGGCGGGCTCTTTGCAGATGACGCACTGGTGCCCGTCGCGCGCAAAAACGCCTTCCCGGAAGTCGTCGCGAGTCATTGGCTTTGGGGTGCGGGAAGCCATGGTGCGGACATATCGCGGCCACTTGTCATCTGTCAAGGTGAACTACGGGTCCTCTTCATCCTCGTCGCTCCACGTCCTCGACGCGCGCCGCAGCGCGTCTTCGAGGCTCCCGCACAGGGTTACGCACGGGTGGCGGATCCAGGAGCCGACGGGGCGGTCCGACCGCAGCTCCAGCTCGACGCCGGGGAGGACGGCGAACACCGGGATGTCGCAGCCGAGCGCGACGCCAACCTCGACGTAGGCGCCCTTGAGCGGAAAGTCGCCGGGCTCGGCGTAGAAGACGACCGCGCGCGCGGCCCGGACGTCCTCGACGTTCTTGATCCAGAGCCCGGCGGCCCATCCTTCCGGAAGCTCGGCCGACGGATCCGTCTCGTCGGGCTCGTCGAGCCACCGGGCCCCGATCGGCCAGGCCCCTACATCGCGGAAGTGACGCCACGTCAGCGCGTGGTGGACACGGGAAGAGACGTAGATCACGCGACCTCCTGGGCTGCTACGGGTTGTTCAGCGGGCGGGTCTGGTGCCTCGCGCGCCCAGGACGGCGCCGTGGGGCGGTAGTCGGGTCGCGCCCACCCGGCCTGCGTCCAGATGGGGTCGTACACGTTCGGGCCGTGGGTGACGGGTCGGCTCACGTCCATCGTCGAGACCGGGGCGCGACTCGTCGCATCTGCGTCGTCCCCAGGATCACCCGTCCAGTCGCGTTGGTGCAGGATGGCCTTGCGCGTGAATCCTTGCTCGGCGTGGATCCACTTCTCCACGTTCTCCCGGTTGACCGGGCCGAGCGTGGCTGCGTCGTATCCGCTCGCGGCGACGTCGCCGTTGTGGTCGTAGCAGCCCGTTGCCCAGAATCGCAGTGGACCCTGGCGTTTTTCGCGCCATCCGCCGATGCCCGTGGACCGGTCGCAGACCTTCTGGGCGCCGGCCGTGTCGGTTGTCCAGATGGCGTCCACGTGCGCGGCGACGACGGATCCGACCGCGAGGTCCTGGTGGACGACGCGGATGACGCGTCGTTGGTTCACCGCGCTGATGATGGCGGAGATGTCGGGGCGGTACGTGCGAGGTGCGTTGGTGTCCAGCGTCTTGACGCCCTCGTAGTGCCACCAGAGCCCGTGTGCGGGGGTCTCCCCGTGCTCGGGGGCGGATCGGCGGACGCCGACGTAGCCGCCGGGGTTGCCCCAGCGGGCCCAGTACCGCTGGTAGCTGATCTGCGCGAGCTGCTTGGGGAGGCCCGAGAAGAAGTCGGCGATCTCAGCGAAGAGCGGGCGCATCTGGCGCGCGACGATCGCCTGGCAGACCTCGTGGACGGTCACGCCCCCGCGCGCCTCGGCTTCGCGGACCTGGCCGATGACCCAGCACCCGCGGATGCGTCCGTTGGGGTAGACGACGCCGCCGCGCGTGGACACGGGGAGCGGGGGCAGCGAGGAGGGGTCGGTGTGGACCTCGACGATCGCGTCGACGAACCCCTCGCGTCGACGGATCTTGCTCCACCGGACTCCCTTCTCCATCGCCTCGTACCCGCCGGTCTTCCCGCCGGGCGTCGTGCCGATTACGGGGATGGGTGTGTAGAGCGCGTCGAGGTAGGCGCGGTGCACGTCGATCTGGACGGCGTGCGCGGCACCCCCGCGCAGGACTGCGATGGGTCCTCCGTGGAACGCGGCGTGGGCCATGGCGCGCCACCGGGAGGGGAGCTGGCAGACGGACGGGTGGTCGAGATCTCCGTCCCAGCGGTCGAGGTAGGTGTTGATCGACGTGGTGGCCGCGGACGGCTTGACGCGCATGCCCGCGGCCGTGGCGAGCGCGCGGATGGTCCGGATCTCGTGGTGGGCGACATGGGGGTCCCGGCGATGCACACCCCAGGACTCTCCAGCGACCACCTGGTAGGTCCCGGTGTCGGTCCGGATGCGCGCGCCGCGCAGCACCCCAGGGGCGGGCCCGTAGGCTTCGTCGCCGTCTCGCAACACGCGGGCAAGATCGCTCGGGCGCACGGTCGCGTCGGTGTACCAGGTGGTCCCGTTGAGGTGTCGCCCGCGCAGCGCGGTGTCAGGCGCGCGCGTCCCGTCGAACGACAGTACGTCGTCGGCACCGCGGTGGACGATGCCGGCGAAGTGATCGCCGCCGCTCATTCGTCGTCCTCGTCGTCCTGGTCCGGATCGGGCGTGTACTCGGCGCGTTCGCGCTCGGCCGCGTCGCGGTCCTCCGGCGTCGGGAACCAGGTCTCGGTCCTCCGGGCGGCGTGGCGCAGCTCCTCCTGGCGTTCGCGGCTCGCGGCTGCGTCGGACGGGCGCATGGGTCCGACGGGTCCGGCTCCCGGGGTTGGCGTGAGCCCGTCGATCGTGATCGCCATGCCGGCGCCAAAGCCGTTCTCCTTCGCCCACCGGGTGAACGCGTTCAGTCCGCGCATCGCCTCGGCCGGGATGCGGATCCCGGGGGAGGCGGCGGACTGGTTGGCTCCGAGGGCGATCGCGTCGGCGCCGTAGCGAGCGAACCCCTCGTACCCGATGGTGGAGTCGTTCGGGTCGCGGGGGCCGCCGATGCCGGCCTCCATCCAGAAGCGCTCGAACCGGCGCCAGATCTCCTCGATAGGGAAGAATCCGAAGTGAATGGCGGGGCCGTTCAGGAGGTAGCGCGGGGCCTCGGGTTCGGGCTCGTCCGGCTCCGGCTCCTCGGGGGGTGGCGTGGCGACGCCGACGAGCACGACTCGGGCGGGGGTGTCCGGGTCGTTCGAGGCAACGAGGAGGCTCGACGTGTAGTTTCCGGGGTCCGTCGGCGCGAAGAGGAACGTTGCACTCGTGCCCTGCCCGGGTTCCAGGTGGGTCGCCCCCGCGTCGACGAGGGTGAACGGGGTCGAGGGATCGAGCGAGAAGCCCGAGACCTGGAGTGTCGCGTTCCCGGTGTTCGCGAGGTGGAGCACCTGGGTGGTGTCGGTCTCCGCGGGGATCGATCCGAAGTCGAGGAGCGACGGGCTCACCGTGAGCCGCGGTTGGCGACGTCGCCGCGGTCGCCTCGGCGTGGGCGGGGGCGGTGGGTTGAGAATGGCCTCTGCGGCCTCGAGGTAGCCGAGGTCCCGGAGACGCTCTACGAGCCCTGCGGTGGCGACCTGGACCTCGGAGAGCTGTTGAAGAAGCGCTGCAGGTTCGGCGCGTGCCGGGTTGCGCGGGTCCGGAGGATACGTGGGTTCCGGCTCGGGGACGGATCCCGGCAGGCCGACGGCCGGCGTGGCAGGGGTCGCCGCGGGTGGGGGTGGCGGGAGGACGGGGCGCGCGGGCTGTGCTGCCGGGGGCCGTGTCGGTGGGCGATCCGGGCGCGCGCGCGGCGGGCGCGTGGGCAGGACGGGGTGCGCGGGCTCTGCTGCGGCGGGGGGTGGCGGCAGGACGGGCTCGACCGGGCGCGCGTCGGGCGGCGGCGCCGGGCGTGCCGCTGGCGGGCGCGGGGGTGGGTTTGGAATGGCGGGCGCTGCAGGCTCGGGCAGCGGGCGCAGTCGTCCCACCAGGGGTTCGGCGGCTCGCCGGGCAATGCCGACGACACGCGCAGCCAGTAGTTCTCGCAGGGTGGCCAAGGATGTGACCTTCGATCGTGGGTTTTCGACCGTTCGTGTCGCCGCGAGGGGTCACGGTGACGCGAAAGGGGTCCCGTGGGCGTAACCCACGAGACCCCTCAAGCTGGGGTCATTCGGCGCGTGACCCGCAGAAAGATCGCCGGGTGCGCCGCGCGCGCGGTTCGTGCGCGCGGGCTCCGGGACCTGGATCGCCCTAGAAGGGCAGGTCGCCCTCGGTCGCGCCCTCGGCTGCGCCGGTGGCGGGCGCCGCTGCTGCCGCCTTGCCCTTGCCCTTGCCGCCGAAACGGGCCGCGCGCTCGGCGTCCATGACCTTCTTGATGGCCGGGTCCATGCTGTCGGTCTGGGAGATCTTGCGGCCCTCGGTGCCGTTCGGGTTCGAGTTGTCGACCGCGAGCACGATCTTCAACTCCTTGCCGGTGCCGACGAACGTGGTGATCAGGCCCTTCGCGTTGTCCGGGTCGAAGCCGGTGGTGATGCCGAGCGCCTGGGCGATCTCCTTGACCTTGAAGAGCGCGTTCTCGGAGAGGTAGCAGTCCTCGCGCACGGTCTTGCCCTTGTGCTCGCCGGCGAGCACTTCGAAGGTGAAGGTCAAGCGGTCCTTGTTGGTGGAGGACATGGTCTTCTCCACCCACTTGACGCCGACCAGGTAGGGGCCGGGGGGGAGCAGGGCGACGACGGCGCGGGGGGCGACGGGGGACTTGGCGTTGGGATCGATGATGGCCATGGGGCGACTCTCTGGATTGTGGGTTTGGGTGAACCGGGCTTCGTGCCCGACCGGGGTTTGTCTGCCCGGCCCACACCACATACCAAGGCGTGAACGGCGCGCAAGGTTTTCGTTCGCGTTACTCGTTACGCTCTGTAACGGTTCATAGGCAAGTGCTGGAGATCGTGGTCGAATTTCTTTTCTGATGGGCTTCCTGGTGTCTTGTAGCGTCGATGGAAGGCGCCGCGTGATGGGCTTGCGCGTTACCGCACGTAACGATACGCGGCGCACATGAAGCGCTGGTCCGATTCGAGCGGGAGCCTCGTGACGCTCGCGGAGCTGGATGGGGATCGCCTTGTCCTCTTGCCGACGAGTGAGTTCCAGGTCGTCCTGCGCGCACTCTGGATCCCGTGCGTGTTCGAACGGGCACCCGGTGCGCCGGTAGAGGCGTCGAAGTCCATGCGTGTGTCGCTGGGCCGGTGGCACTGGCCGACGGTGCGGTCCGTGCTCCCGGTGGACCTCGTGGCGCACGTGGAGCAGGAGCGTCCGGCGTGGCTCGCGTGGGTGGCGCGGGAAGAAGGGTTTCGCGCGCGTCGTCCCGCCGACCCGCTGGCGGAGGTCGAGCGTGTCCAGGGCGTTCTCTTTGGTGGGCAAACTGGGGATGCGGTAGACGCGGTGGGCGCGGACCACCCCTGGCACCGCCTCTACCCGTACCAGCAGGTGGGGGTGCGATGGGCGCGCGAGGCAGGGGAGCGCGGGATCATCGGGGACAGTATGGGGCTTGGGAAAAGCTCGCAGTCAAGTATGGTTATTGAGAGAAGTCATGACGCACGTCGAGCCCTCGTCGTGTGTCCCGGTTCTCTCCCGGTGAACTGGCAGCGCGAGATGAAGACTTGGGCGCCCTCGTGGACGACCTCGATCGCGTGGAGCGCCCGGGACATCCAGAAGCTCGCAGCGGGCGCGTACCGGGACCGGCACGCAACGATCGTGAGCTGGGGCCTCCTGTCGCGCCCGGCCGCAGCCGAGGCCCTGCGTCGTGTTGGCTATGATGCCGTTATCATTGATGAATGTCACTATGCAAAGGGTATGGATGCGGCGCGGACACACGCAGTCATCGATCTGGCTCATGAGGCTTCCATTCGGCTCCTCTTGTCGGGCACCCCGATCAAGAGTCGTCCGGCCGAGTTCTGGACGTTGATGCACATGATCGACCCGATTCGCTTCCACAGCTTCTTCCCCTGGGGCGAGACGTTCTGCGGGGCGCGCGACCAGTTCATCGGGACACGGGTCGTACGAACGTACAAGGGGTCGGCGCGTCTGCCGCAGCTGGCGAAGGTGACGACGCCGTACCTCCTGCGCCGGGAGAAGGAGGACGTGTTGAAGGACCTGCCCCCGAAGCGGCGCCAGGTTCTCCCCGTCGCAGGTCCAGCAGCGCTCGTGGCGGAGACGGAGGATCTCAAGCAGGAGATCCGGGACCAGGCTTTGTCGGGGAGCGCGGGGGGCGCGGCTCTCGGGAAGATCGGTCCGCTCCGGAAGAAGATTGGTCTCGCGAAGGTCCCGGCCGCGGTCGAGTGGGCTGTCCAGGCGCATCGCGACGGGGAGCCGACGGTCCTGTTCATCTACCACCACGAGGTCGCCGAGGCGCTGCGGGTGGGTCTCGAGGCCGAGGGGCTGCGTGTAGGCGTCATCACCGGTGAGACGCCGGTGCGCGCGCGCCAGGCGATCGTGGACGCATTCCAGGGTGGCGACCTCGATGCGCTGATCGGGTCGGAGGCGATCAAGGAGGGGATCTCGCTCGTTCGCTCGGCGTTCTCCTGTCAGGTGGAGTGGTGGTGGACGCCGGGGGACCACGACCAGGCCGAGGATCGGCTGTGCCGGAACAAGCAGTTGAGGAGTGTCTTGAACGTCTACCTCCTTCTTCTTGGGACGTTTGACGTGTACGTCGCGGACCTGGTCGACGAGAAGCGCGGTGTCGTGTCGGGCGCCCTGAATCGAGACCTGTTTTACAAGGCGCTCTTGCGCCGCCTGGAGGCTGCGTGAGTTTTGAGGATCGCTGGATGGAGTTCGGCTTGGCGCGGGTACCCGATCCGCCGTGGGCCGACGTGTGGGCGCTCGTGCACTCCTGTCGGGCGCTGGGTCACGGGCTCGGCGACGTCGAGGACGCGCTCTTTCGCTGGCGCTGGTCGGGCTGGATTCTCCAGCTCGCCGGAGAGCCCTCGACCTGCCTCGCGTGTGGGGCGCGCATGGAGTCCAGGGTGGGCCAGCAGACCCAGTGTGACGGGACGTGCCGGGTGGCGCGGTTTCGTTGCCACGCGCGCGGCGAGCCGAGCGCGTGGGAGCGGCGCGTCGAGGAGGCGAAAGCAGTGCGCGCGGAGCTGGTGGAGACGATGCGCTTGGCGCGTGTGCGGCTCGTTCGCGACCGGATCCTCTCTGCATCGAGCGTCCCGGCGCTCCCGCCTGACTGGACGGTGATGCAGCACGCCCCGGTGCTCCCGGCGCGCTGCCCGGGGTGCGCGGGCGGCGGGGATGGTGGGGAGCGCGGGGGCACCCGGGGGGCTGGCTGTGCGCACACGGATGGCTCTTGCCTGTTCTCGGGGATCGTGAAGATCGCGAGTTCCCGGTCGTCCGCTGCTGGATAGACTGCATCACCCGGAGTTCCCGTGTCCAAGCCTTCTCTCGTGACCATCCTCTCCCACCTCGACCTCCATGCGCTCGGGGACAAGGCCGCGAAGCTCTCGGAGCCGGCGGCTGACGGGTCGGTGAAGACCCAGGCCGAGATCGTGTCCGAGATCGTCGACGGGGTGGACGCGTTGATCCCGTTTGACCTGTTCCCCCCGTGGGGGACCGTGGTGGACCTCCTGGATGGTCCGGTCGTGAAGCTGCTGGTGAACCTGGTCCTGACGATCGGGCACGCGCGCAAGAAGAAGCCGGGGGCCTCGGTGCGCGCGGACCTGAAGGGGCACGTGGACGCGGCGGTCGCGGCTGCGGACGCGGTGGACGCGGCCTCGCGCGCGGTGCCGACGATCCCGGCGAAGCCGTGATTGATGTCGTGTTCGAGGGCTGGGATCGGCTGAGCGTCGTGTCCCTGGCACGGGCGATGTACTCCTGCGCGGGGATCGGCTTTCGGGATGCGTTTGCGCACGTCGTCACCTTCAGCGAGAACGGGCCGGAGGCGGTCATGGGTAGCTTTGCGCAGGACCCGGAGATCGCGGGTCGATATGCCCAGGCTGCGTACGCCGCTGGGGTCCGGTCCGTGAGGGTGGGGGGCCGCGTGGTCGAGCGCGGCGAGGGTGGCGCGCGGGATGGCGGTGACTTTCTCGGTTTTCTCGGGGACCCCGCAGCGCGCGAGGTCGTCGTGGCGGCCGCGCGGCGGCGTTTCCAGTTCACGGGCAACCCGGAGGACGAGCGGATCTATCGGTCGGCGCTCGCGGAGCACGCGGCACTGGAGACGGCGGCGCGTCGCTTCGATGGTCCGTTTGCCGCGCTGAACGAGGAGGATCCCGAGAGGCGAGACGGGGTCGGATCGGTGGGTGGACGCGATGGCGACCGATAGGCCGAACATCCAGGCGATCGCCGCGCGGGCCCAGGCGCTCGCCGGCGGCGTCGCGGACGCCACGGTAAACTGGGTCGTCGTCGAGGAGGCGGACTACCGGAAGGACGGGACGCCGATCGCGTGGCGCGAGGTGCGCGCGGGGCGCGAGGTCATCGCGCGGCTGGACTTTGGACGGCGCGTCGAGGCGGAGTTCATCGCGTCGGCGCGCGTGGACGTGCCGGCATTGCTTGCCGAGGTCGCGCGCCTGGAGAAAATGGTCGAGGCGTCGTGCTCGCGGTGCGAGGACGCCGTTCGGCTGGCGGGGCGGGTCGGGTGGAACGGATCGGCAGACTCGCTCGTGACGGCCGACGGGGACCCGGTCGCGTGGATGGCCCGGGAGATCCGCGCGTTGCGCGCGGCGATGAAGAGCGGGTCGTGACGCTCCTTGAGCTGGTGGGACGCATTCCGCAGTTCCAGTACCGGATCGACGCGCTGCGCGTGGACGGGACGCAGAGCGCGGATCCCGCTGACTATGCGGACTACCCGGCGTCCGGCCTCGTGGGTGCGGAGCTGCACGCGTTCGTGACAGCGGAGCTGGATCGGCGCCTGGCTCCAGCCTCGGTGGAGGGCGAGGGGTCGGACGACCGGGTCGTGCGATGGCCGCTCGAGGACGCGCTCCTGCTTACGCGGGCGCCGACGGTGGCCGACTTGCGGCGATGGTCGCGCGTCGAGCGCCTCGTCCCGGATGGACGTGGGTCGTTTCGTCCGGCGTAAACCAAGAAGGGCCCCTTTCGGGGGTCCGGGAAAGAATAAGGGCCCCGGAGGGCCCATGTCGCGCCGATTCGCGACTGCGTTGGTGGGGCCTGGGATAGGCCGGGAGGAACCCCTTCCTCCCGGCCACACCCAAACCAAAGTACCCCTGCGAGGAGGCACCCGGATACTACCCGGAAGTTCGCCGTGCGTCAAGCCATGTGTTGTGACGCATCCAACGGGAGTGTAGGTGGGAGTCTACGCGTCCGCTTGTACCCGGCACGTCCGCTTACGCCACCAGAGTCGTCCGAGGCCCGCCTTTCCACCCATGCGCGGCGCGAGCAGATCCGCCACGCGGTTGCACACCTGCTCCTCGATCACGCGCTCGTGTGCTGTGTCGCTGGTCGCATAGTCGTGGGGCCGCGGAGCTGCGCGTAGTGCGGTCGCGACCTTCGTGTGGTTGAGGAACGCGTGGGTCAGTTCGTGGACGATGAGCCAGCCGACCGATGCGCGTGTCTCGGTGTGGTCCACGAAGACCCGCGTCGTTCCCCCCAACGTGTACGCGCGGAAGGCGTAGGGGCCTCCCGGTGGCGTGCGCCCCTTGTGGTCCTCGGCCCAGGCGGCGGCGCGTTCGGACCGGGGTTGCACGATGACTCGCTGGGGGCACGGGAGGCCGGCGCCCAGGGCCCGCCACCAGCTCGTTGGCGGGTCCCAGGGCTCGGCCCCGGGCCGGATGGTGGCGGAGAGCGTGCCGTATTTTCGAGGTCGCAGATCTGCGGTCACGGGTTCACCCAGAGGAGCGTGCAGAACTGTCCGTTCTTGCGCTTGAACCGCTCGACGAGGCCGTCAAACTCGTCCGTGAAGCTCCACCAGACCCGGTCCGCGTCGGGCGAGGTCTCGCCGTCCGGCCAACACGCCATGGACGCGAGGGGTCGGCGGTCACGCGCGGCCAGCCGGGCGAGCGCACGGTACGCGATGCGCCCCCAGCCGCGTCCCCGGTGGGGTTCCTTGATCGTGCTCTCGAAGACGACGAGCGGTGTTTTCAGGGAGATCCCGAGGCGGTCGGAGAGCCGCCAGAGCGCACGCTCCGCGCGCTCCCCTGCGAAGTCATCCCAGGTCTCGTCGGTGTCGATGTCCCAGCGGCGGTAACCGGACAGGTCGTCCCGGGTCGTCGCTTCGATGGCTCCGACGTACGTGTCGTCGCGTTGGCGCGTCAGCCAGACTCCGACGATGGACGGGTGTTCTGGGTGCTGCTGGAGGGTTGCGATGACGTCCGGATCGCGCGGGTTGGTGAAGACCTGGGGGAGCGTTGCGCGATCGGCGCTGCCGTGGGCGCGCTTGACCCGGTCGATCACAACCTGGGCGCGTTGGGAGGGGGGTTGCGTGCGTCGGCTGCGGCGCGGGGTCATGAACCCGCGCGCGATGCCTTCGGCGTAGGGGACCGGGGTGTGGAACTGGTCGGCCGTCAGGGACTGGGTGGCGACCGCGCAGTGCCCGGCCATCGGGTTCTTGCGGTTCTTCGCGCGGTACTCGGGCTTCAAGAGATCAGGCGTGAGCCTCGAGCGCACGGTGCGGATGGCTTCGGCCTCGGGAGGGGTCGGCCTGGAGATCGAGATGGCGGGGACGAGGTCGCGGCTCCCGCGTCGCATGGCTTCGCCCGCGGCGAGGGTGCCGACGAGGCCGAGGGCGAGGAGGGAGCCGTTCACGAGCCTTCCTTAGCCCGCGACGCGCAGTGCATCCATCCAGCGGAATCAAGGGACTTGTGGCGTGGAGTGATTCAGCGATTCCCCGACGTACCCGAGCAGCTCCATGGACCACGCGCCAGCCAGCTTGGTGCGTCGGTAGAGGCGGCCGGTGATCCGGAGCACCCCGGACTGGGTATCGGTGATGACGACATCGCCAGCCTGGAGAACGGGGAGCGGTGGGACCGAGGCCAGCGGCACGGTGAGTTGCTGGTTGTGGATGAGGATCATGCTCATCGCGCGATCCGCCCGACGTGGGACGCGACGTTCGCCCGCGCGGAGGCTTCCGCTTCGGCGGGTGTCGCACCGACGCCCATGATGATGTCGTTGAACGCGTGTCCCGGCTTTTCGCGCGTGGCCTCGGCGCGCCAGTAGGTGACCGCGTGACCGTCGCCGCAGTTCTCGGTGTCGACCCGGTAGGCCGGCGCGTAGGTCCACGGGATCTCGGGGGTCGGCACCGGGTCCAGGATGGCCTGGATGTACGCGTTGACGAAGGCTTCCCGCGCACCGTGGGCACGATCCGCTGGGACCTCTCGTTCGATGACGTAGGTGACCGCCCGCTGGACGAGGTCGCGGTCTTCGGTCGCGCGTCTCTTGCGCGTCTCGGCGTCCGGGTCCGCGGCGAGCATCTTCTCGATGGCCTCGTCGGCGGCGTCCCGGGCGCGTTGCGCCAGGGGTGGTTCTCCTCCGCGGGTCTGGTAGACGCTGCCGAACGCGAAGGTCGCAGTGCACTCCTGGTAGACGACCCAGCGTCCGACGTGTGCTTCGACGTTGGCCGTCGCGGCGGACTGGAACTCGTTGTCGCCGTAGCAACGGGCGTATCCGTCGCCCGCCTCTCGCCAGGGACCGATGGGTTCGCTCGGGATCTTCGGGCGAAGGACGGTTGCGTTGGCGTTCCGCTCGGCTCGTGTCCCGGCAAGCGCCTCGATGGTACGCAGCGAGATCCGCGCGTGGAGTGCGGCGATCGCCATGCCGCGCGCGATGTGCAGGGCGGCCGATCGTGAAACCGTCGGCTCCAGGATGCAGATGTTGGCGGCGTATTTCTCGACGAGCGCTTCCTCGTCTTCGTGGGTCCAGGACATCAGAAGTAGCCTCGCTCGTCCGGGTTCTCGGGCGGGTATGGGTGATCGGGACAGCGCCAGTGGGTACCGTCGGTCTTCCTGGGGCCGGTGCGTCGCGTCCAGCCGGCACGGCGGAACGCCGTGACGGCCACGGAGGCCTCCTCGGAGTGCGTCCGCTCGCACCCCTCGACCCGGCAGGACACGGTGGCGATGCGGTGGATCTTGCCCTTGCGTGGTGTCACGGTGTCTCCGGCTGGAAGGGGACGACCCGAGTGTTGGGGAACACCGGGATCCAGGCCTCGTCGTCATCCAGCGCCGCGGCCTCACTTACGTAGACCTTCGCTTCCCGCATGAGCGAGACGCCGCGACCCCCGCCCGCGTAAAAACTCCCGTTGCGCTCGACCACGAATCCCTCGCGTACCTGGGCGGGTTCTACGGATGCGCCTTTTTCCGCCCACTGGATGCTGAACCGGTGGGGCCCCGGGATAATGGGTGAGAACCGCACGGTCACCAGTGGCGGGCCTCGGGATTGGGAGCCTGGGCGCGTTCCCAGCGCCCCCCCGTCGCGGTACGACGCGAACGCGTGTTCGCAGGCTTCCCGCAAGAGAGCCAGGAGCGGCGGCTGCATGTCGGGGTACTCGGCGCAAAGCGCCTGGATCTGCGCATCGTGCTTTTGTCGAAGGCTCTCCGGGCTCACACCGAGCGCGGGGAGGGCGGCACCCTCGTTGAGCGTGTGCGTGAGCTTTGGCAGCACCTTGTCGAGCACGCGGACGAACTTCGCCTCGGGCAATTGCTGCTTGTGGTAGTTGTCCATGAGGACCTCGATTGAGAAGAAGCCCGACAACCGGTCCTGGAGCTGGACGTAGGCCTCGGCCTCGCGGCAGGCTTTCGCCAGTTTCGCCTCGGCCGTGATGCCGAGGCTGTTCGTGTCGCCACAGATGGCCTCGGGGAAGTCGTGGACCAGCGCGAACTGGGCGATAAGCCCGGGGTCGAGCCCCATCTCGGGGAACCGGTTCGCGAGGGCGACGCCGAGGATGCCGAGCATCGTCGTGTGGGTCGTGTCGGATTCGGGGGTCACGCCGTCCTCGTGGAGGGTCGCGCGGGAGACGAGTCCGAGGGCAAGCGTGAGCTTGGCGACCTCGAGGGCTTGCTGGAGGATGGGGGTCATGTGGGGAGTCCCTGGAGTGCGGTTCGTTGAACGTCGAGATGTTGGATGGCCAGCGCGACGAGACGGGCGCGTTCGCTGCGCGCGAAGTCGCTGGCGACCTCGTGTGCTCTGGTTTCAGACGGGAGGCGGTGCGTGATGTGGAGGTCCATGCGGGACTGGTTGGAGCAGTTTTCTGGCGTTCCTTCGCCTCCCTGCCGGGTTGGCCACCAGATGGTGAGGGTCACAGCGCGCTCACTTGGCGTGATGCGATCCAGTAGATGGGCCGTGTGTTTCCGTAGGATGAATCTGCGTTCGCCCGAGCGGTTCGTCGACCAGTGGGGCTCGTTGCTGGCCAGGTGAGACATCGCACATGGATCGTGGCGCACGCGGATCATGCGACCGCTCCTCGTGCGTACGCGGCGACGACCGGGTGTTGCCCGGCGACCGAGTGGAGCGACCAGTCAGCTGCGGCGTGCAGCGGGTGGGTCGGGTCCTGCTGGGCGAGTCCGATGATTGCGTCGAGGATCCGACAGTCGCCGCAGCCGAAAAAGGCTCCGTAGCGGGCGTCGATGTGCCAGGGTTCGCGGATGGATCCGCGGTGCAGGTCGTAGGCGCGTAGCTCACGGAGTCGCGGGCGGGGCAGGTCGCGGCCGTCGGCCCAGTCGTAGTGCCCGTGTGCGGTGTCAAGGAACGCCCAGATGCCCATGCGCGAACTGGTGTTCGTTCCGGGACCACGGGACATCTTGAGCAGTGCTGTGGTCATCTCGGGCAGGAGTGCGCGATGCGGTTCGTCGGGTGGTCCGGGGTGGAGGTAGAAGGCGCTCATCCAGGCTTCAGGCGTCATGGTCGTTCTCATCGTGGAGGCGGGTAGATGGAGTGGGTGGGCCGGCACGCGACCTGGACGGGCCCGGTCGCGCGGAGCCGCTCGGCGGCGATCGCGACCATGTCGAGGGCTCCCCTGCGGAACGCGGTGACGTCGAGGTTCTGCTCGATGCCGATCGTCTCGCGTCCCTCCAGCGCCGCGGCCAAGCAGAAGCTGCCGGAGCCGCAGGCGTTGTCGAGGACGACGTCGCCCGGGTTGGAGTAGGTGCGGACGAGGTAGCGCCCCAGCGCCACCGGTTTTTGCGTCGCGTGCCAGACAGGCCCCTCGGACTCCGCGGTCGGGAAATAGATGACGTCGGTCGGACATCGCTCGCCGCCGTCGTTCTTCACGCGTACGGGGTCGAACTCACCGTAGGACCCGGTCTGCTGGGCCTTGCGCACGCCTTTGTCGTAGGGTTCGCCGGGCTGCATCTGCGGGTTGTAGGTCGGCGTCCCGCCCTTCCGGACGAACACGCAGACGTCTTCGTGCTTGCGGAGCGGTTGTTTCTTCGCGTTGAGGAAGTTGGTCGCTTTGGACTTCACCCAGGCGATCTTGTACTTGAACTCGGTCTCATTGGAGAGCATCAGGCGCGCGGTGAACAGGCCCTGGCTCGTGAGCACCAGGGTACCGCCGGGCCGGACGACGCGCTGGTACTGGGTCCAGAGCGCGTCCAGGGGAATGACGCTGTCCCAGGCGTTCTGCGTGGTGCCGTACGGCAGGTCGCACAGGACGAGATCCACCGACGCGTCCGGCAGGTATGCCATCGCGTGGAGGCAGTCGTCCTCGGTGACCAGGGCCGTGGGCTGGGTCGCAGCCATGGCCGTGGGTTGGGTCGTGGGCTGGGCAGTCATTTCGGATCCTGCGGTGGAGGGGTGGGTCCGGGATAGATGAGCCCGCGGACGCGGTCCTTGTTCGCCTTCTTGACGTCCTTCTCGTCCACGTAGAAGTTGTCCTCGCCGCGGGGGCAGGTGTCGCGCAGCTTCAAGAACGCGAGGCGCACGCTGCGCTCGCCTTGGCCAAGGACATCGGCACTCCCGTTGCACTTCGTGCACCGGACGCGCACCGCGTCGACCTCGGGAGCGAAGTCGCCCTCGACAGTCACGCGTTGCACGCGGCAGGGGACGCGGGTCACGAGTTTCCTGCGGGGCCGCGCCACGTCGACGCATTTCCGGTCGAACGGACGGTGATAGCTTCAGCCATCATGCGCTCGGCTGCGGAGACATTGCGTTCCTCGATGCGGTGCGTCCCAGGCCCGTGTCGTGCGTTCAACACGCCAACGGTGCGGTGCAGAAACGGGAGATCGGCGGCTCCAAACCACTCCTCGTGGCCCGAACGGGTCGTCTTGATCTCCGTGCTTTCGATGGCATGGGTGATGCGGTACAGGCTCACGGGGTGTCCTGGGTAGAGGATTTCGCCTGGGTCACCGCGTGGCACGCCAGGACCTGGTCGGGATCGACGGGGCGTCCCGAGCAGAGCCCGGGGAGGTAGGCGAGCCCCATGGACGCAGCCCATGTGCGTCCCTCGGTCTCCATCGCGTCGTCGATGGTGAGCGGTCCGTCGCGCGAGGAGCCGAACGAGGTGCGGCGCCATGTCCACGTCCCGTCGTTCACGCGCATCTGGGGGCGGTAGCTGCACAGGCTCCAGCGGAGCTGGATGAACCCGGTCCCGTGGCGCACGCTCCCGGTACGTGTCCAGCTCCCCGCGAGCGGGGGGCACGTGTAGGGACGGTCGTCCACGACCCACCGCAGGGCGGCGGAGGACGGCGCGTAACGCCCGTCGCAGACGGCGGCAGCCAGCGTTGCGACGGCGGCAGGGCGCTCCATCGTGCGACTCGACACGCGCAGGACATGGAGCACGGGCCAGTACAGCCCAGACGCGGCGCGCGGGATGGCGAGGGAGAAGGGGAGGTCTGCCGGGTTGGGCGGAGTCCACATGGGTCCGGATCCCCCGGTGTCCAGGACGTCGAGGACGAGTGGGGGCGGGTTGGGTTCGCGGGTCACAGGCTCACCTTCCAGTTCTCGACGGTGGTACGTTGGCCCTCGACGGTCGTCGGGGTCAGCGTGATCGTGGTGATCCCGTTCGCGGAGAGGCGGGACGACAGGTCCATGACGGCCTCGTTGGAGACGCGGGTCCTCACGGGTTCCCTGCCTTGGCCGCGGTGGCGGTGATCTTCGCCATCAGATCGAGGAGCATGGGTCCGCGCGGGGCCGCGGGAGCCGGAGTGGCGGGGACCTGGACAGCGGGGGTAGGCGTGTCTGCCCACAGGTCGTTCAGGAGGACCGCGTCCGGGTGCTTGCGCTTCACCCAGGCGCGGGCCTGTTCATTGATGGGCCCGGAGAGGCCGTACTCCTTCCCGTCCGGCAACATGAACAGGATCTTCTTCTGGATCTGCTTGCGGATTCTCACAATATTCAGGACGTCCTCGGCGAGCCAGCTGTCGTCCACGGTGAGGTCTGACCCCCCGTACTCCGACGGGACGGGCGGGAGGCTCGCGAGGAGCGCCTTCCACGCGACGTAGGCACGGGCGGCCGCGGGGGCTGCCTTCTTGTGCGCCGCCGGGCGGTGGACGAGCGCCTCGGCGGGGAGCGGGGTCCCGTCCCACCGGAGCCCGTACCAGTGGACGTTGGTGGGACCGCCGGTCCCGCCGTTCTCGACGGATGCGACGGGCGCTCCCTCGTGGGTGAGGGTGTAGGTGTAGGCCTGTCCGTCGCGGGTGTTCAATGTCTTGATGCTGAGCGCACCCCAGGGGCGGGCCTGGTCGGGAGAGAGAACGAAAGAGGGCATGGGTTTCCGTGGTGAGGTGGTCTTCTACCCATCAACATGACGATTGACAAGTTCAATCTGTCCACGAATGTGCATGTTGTCTTTGTTTATCGGCTTTGCCCCCGCGCTTTGTTCATACGTCAAGAATGTGTCAAGAAGTTGTCAGCCGGTTGTCAAGGCTTGGGCTTTTTCCGGGTTTCCGCCCAGGTGCGTGCGCTCGCGAGCGTCGTGGCGCGCGGGAACTCCGGATCGGCCTTCACGCGGCGCAGGGCTTCTTTGTGGGGGAGCCGGCCGAGGCGGCGCAGGAAGCCGTAGGCGGCGCTGGCACTACGGGAGAGGCCAGCCTGGCAATGGATCAGCGTGGGTCCGCGGCGGCGTGCGGCCTGGACACGGGCCAGCATTCGGTCGAGCGCCTTCGCGGGGAACACGTCCCCGTCGAGGAAGGGGATGGAGAGGACGCGCTTGGCGGTATCGCGGGTCCGGCTTGGGTAGCGTTCGCTGGTGCCATACCAGTCCACGACCAGCTCCCACTTCGTCCCGGTTGGCGGGTGAAGCGGGCTGTACTCGGCCCCCACGTACAGGTTCGGCGCGACCTCGCGCAGGTTGACGGTCTCGCTGTCGTTCACCCAGCGGGGCCAGCGGGGAGGGATCTTCTTCATGAGCTTCGCACCTTGAACTCCTCACAGAGCCTCCCTGCGATTCCTGTTTCAACGGGAACTGCCGCGCGATCACGAAGATCGCGCGGTCTGATGTCCCCTCCGCAGGCATGGATTCCCCTCGCACCGAGGGTATACAGGTTTCTGGACGCGTTCTCATCACGAGGAACGACGTGGCCACAGGAGTCGCACGTGAATGTGCGCTCGGAAAGTTGGAGCGTCTTCTTCACCAAGCCGCAGGCGCAGCAGGTCTTCGAGGACGGGTAGAACCGATCTGTCGCACGCAGGTCACCCCCGTGCAGCGGGATCTTGTACGTCAGTTGACGTCGGAACTCGCCGAACCCCGCATCGAGGATGGCGCGGTTCAATCCTGCCTTTGCGGCTCGACCACGACCACGCGCCCGACGCGTCATGTTTCGCACCGCGAGATCCTCGATCACCACTGTCGCGTAGCTGCGCGCGATCCGCGTTGTGGCTTTGTGGATGGCGTCACGACGCACGTTCGCGACGCGAGCGTGGATTCGCGCCACCTTCGCCTGGGCCTTGATGAGGTTCTGGCCTGGCGGGCGTCTCTCCCCCTTCTTTGGCGCGCCCAGGCGCTTGTCTCGGGCGCGTTTCTTGCGCCGGACGGCGAGCTGCGCCCGATGGAGTCGCCTCGCCGCGCTGCGAAGCGCGCGCGGATTCGTGATCTCACCGACAGTCGACCCGTCGAAGGTGGTCGCGAGCACGTTCACGCCGAGGTCGATCCCGATCACGGTGTTGGCAGGCGCGGTGGGTCGCGCGTGCGCCGCCTCGACGGTCACCGACAAAAACCACCGATCCGCCGTCTTCGTGATGCGCCCCGAGAGGATCTTCCCCTCGAACCGGAGCGACTCATGTGCGCGGATCCAGCCGATCACCGGAAGCCGAGCACGTCGACCCTCGATCCGGAATTTGTCGTTGGACAGACCGAAGCTCGGCGCGTTTCGACCTTTCTGCTTGAAGCGGGGGTAGCGCGCGGTCTTCTGGAAGAACTTCTTGAAGGCCGTGTCGAGATCCCAGAGCGCGAGGATGTTGGCATCCTTCGGCGACTCCTTCATCCAAGGGAAGAGGGCGTGCTTCTCGCGGCTCCAGCGGGCGAGGAGCGTGGAGAACCTTGGGGATGGTCTCGTCGGGTCGACCTTGTGTGCCTCGTACTCGGATCTCCACGCGGCCAGGCCCCAGTTGTACGCCACCCGCGAACAACCCGCCGCACGCGCCAGCGCGATGCGCTGGGTCGGCGTGGGGTCGAGCGCGATCCGGTGGGAAAGAACGGGCACGTTGAACTCAAGAAGTGGAGGACGAAGTTGTGAGACTAATCAAGAGTGGACCGAGCGTCCACGAATCGATCCTCGCGACATAACCGACTTCCCGCGATGCGTTCGCGCTGGTCAGTCGCGATCTGGAGTGGAGACGCGAACCTGGCGAATCGCGTCCCCGTCGTCCTTGTCCTCGTCGCTGGCCGCGGCGATGTCCACGCGGTCCTCGGTTCCCGAGTCTGCGGTGCCACCGACTTCTTCGCGCGCGGTGACTCCCGAGTCTGCAGTGCTGCCGGTTTCTTCGTGCGCGGCGACAGGGCGGGTGGCGACAGGGCGGGTGGCGACAGGGCGGGTGGAGACGCGAACGAGGCAGTCCTTGAACCGGGCCAGCTCGTCCTCGGCGCGGACGACGCCACCGCGCCCGACGAGGAGTCCGCTGCGGATCGCGTACTCTGCGAGGGGGTACCACGTGTCCATGGCTTCCTTGGCGACGGGATCCAGCCACTCGCTGTACCCGCCGGGGAGACTCTTGGCCTCGAGGCGGATGTCTGCGTCGGGGAGTGCCTCGAGGAGGCTGTCGATCCCGGAGATCGTGCCGAACACTGGGTTGTAGAGGATGCCCGATCGCAGCTCGAAGATGTTGTGCGCTCCTTCCGTGTGGTCGATCGCCTCGTCGTCCCCGTCCTCGTCGTCCCCGTCGTCGTCCTCGTCGTCGCCGTCGTCCTCGTTGTTGTCGCCCCCGTCCTCGTATTCGCCTTCGTACTGGTCGTTGTCTGCACAGGTGTCGTCCGCGTAGGCGTTGTCCGCGTAGGCGTTGTCCGCGTAGGGACTGTCGGTCCCGGGTGCGCAGCTGTCAGTGGAGTCGGCCCCTGCGCGGCACGCCTGGGTACAGCAGGGTCCAGCGAAGTACGCGTCGGCGATGCGCTCTGCAGCGAGTGAGGTCCGGTCGGTGATGCGTCCGACGAGGCGCGCCGTGAAGTCGGGACCGATGAACGTGCAGAACTTCAGGAGTCCGTCCGAGTACAGGGCGAGGGTGTCGCGCAATTCCGATCCGAGGGCGCGCGCGATCTCGGTCTTGTGCGCGTAGCCGAGGCGCAGGCTTCGCAGCTCGTGCTTGTTCTTGATGCGGACGAGGGCGATCTCGTGCCGGTACGCTTGCGCTTTCCGGTACACTTCGTGCTGGAACTCGGTGTCGCCTTCGCCCGGGATGTCGTCGTGCATGGTGCCTCGCTGGTTTGTGGAGATCCGAGTCGGTATCGCGTGGCGCGGAGGTATGCCACGGGATAATCCGTCGCATCATGCTCTCCCTTCGCGATGCCCTCGTACACGCCATGGACGCGACGTCGTCGTCCGTGGACGAGGTGACTGAGGCACTCGTGACGCTCCTGGTTGCGCACGTGATCTCGGAGAGCCTGGATCCGGAGATTGTCATCGGGCAATTGCGAGAGGGAGTCCAGGAGCACCTGGACCTCGTCCACCCTGCCTTGGTCGTCTACCCGGATGGCCGGTAGTGGATCCGGGCGCACTTCGGCGTCTCCGGGACGGACTGGGCTACACCCAGGCCCGCCTCGCGGCGCTGCTGGGTGTCCATCCGCTCACGATCTCGCGCTGGGAGTGCGGGGCGCTCTCGCCGACACCCGTGGGCTTGCGCTTGCTCCACGCGATCGAGTCCGCGTTGGTGCTGGAACCAGTCCAGCTCCCCCTTCGTCTCGGGGCGATTGGCGCGGATCCGATCCGGGAGTTGACCGCGATCCTCGTCATCCTGCACCCGGACTTGGCGCGCGCATCCAACGTGGCGGGGCAAAAACCCCGGGCGCGTGCGCTTCGGAACCAGGTCCAAGACCTCGGGTTGACCGGCCTCGTGCGGCCAGGCAGGGACTGATCAGGACTCGAGGGTATCAACCGTAGCGGGGTTCGCCGGGAAGGCGACCAGGAGCGTCGCGCGGGTCGCAGGTGTAGACGTCCCGTCCCCTGCGCACGGAGCCTCGGCGAGGGCTCCTGATGCGTGCCGGTACGTGCGGCTCCAGGACGGTTCGGTGGTTCCGTGGCCGTTTTGCGCGACGATCACCGTGTTGATCCCGTCCCTTGTCGGGCTCCACCCTGGAGGGAGGGCGGCCAGCGCCTGTGCCTCCGACCGGGTCCGCTCCTGGGCGCGCTCTGTCTCGGTCGGGATCACTGCTGTCGCCTCCCGGATGGCGAGCATAGTGAGGTTGGACAGGGGGAGCGCCCACTGGCCGAGCGTCATCGTGACGCCGTCGGCCGCGACGTAGGCGAAGCTCCAGTTTCCGTCGTCGAGGATCTGGACCGTGAGTGTGCAGGTTGGGATGGGCACGAGGGTTCCGCGTGGACGCGTGGTGTAGCACTGTGCTCGCGCATAGTCCATGTCCGCATCTTGTCACTTGACAAGAACAGGGCTCTCGCATAATGGACGATCCTCTCCGGAGTATCCCAGTGTCTACCTTTGTTGGCTCGGTCCTCACCCGTCTTCACCTCGCGGAACCTTACGCGCCCGACGACTTTGCGAGCACGGTGCGGGAGTGCGTGGAGGCATACGTCTTCACGGACTACCCGTCTTCGACCTCGAGGGGCGTGCGATCAGGGTTCGCCTCGACGGGCTCTCCGCTGGTCCTGCCCGTCGACGTGGCGGACACGTCGAAGTGGATCTCGACACCCTACGTGACCCTGTGCTGGCGGCTCGACGACAAGAAGGTTCCCCCGAAGAAGCTCAAGGCGCGCTGCCAGGAGCTGGAGGGCGCGTGGGCTCGCGCGAACCAGCGGGAGAAGTGCCCCCGGTCCGTGAAGACGGAGCTGAGGGAGGCTGCGGAGTTGGAGATGCTCCCGCGCTGCATGCCAACCTCGAAGATCGTGTCGATCGTGTGGCACGCGTCGGACGGGTGGATGGTGCTGTCGACCCAGTCCGCGGCACACCTGGACTTGATCCGGAAGCTCGTGCACCGCGCGTTCGGCATCACGTTGACGCCGACGGCCCCGGACGACGGGCTGGATGCGGAGACGCTGGCGGCGCTTGCTGCGACGCAGCCCCTGGTCCTGGGGTCCTGCCGCGAGCCAGCCCGCGCGTCCGGTGAGGACGCGGATGCCGGGTAGCGACGGGCAACGGCTCGGTGCCACAGGCAAGGTCCGGGTGTCTCGCGACCCTGGGTTCCTGCGGAACGCGATGATCGACTCGACGACCGCGATCCTCGTGGTCGTGTTCGCGTTTCAGCTGTCCGGGAGCGTCCCCGCGTTCGCCATCGTGGGCGCGTCGTACGTTCTCTCGATTCTCCTCGGTGCCGTCACGCGCTGGGGGATCGCGGTCTACCTCTTTCCACCCGGGTCGCTCGCCGGCGATCCAGAACCTCCTTCCAGGAACCTGTCATGACGAAAAAGCCCCTCTCCGCCCCCGAGCGTGACCTCCTCCCCGAGATGCCGGGGCACGTGGCGTCCGAGTTCTTGCTGTGGCTCTGTTGGCGCGAAGCGATGGACCATGGGTCGTACACCTTGGACGAGGATCGGCGCGTCGCGATCGAGGTGTGCGAGGACGTGGAGTTGAAGCGGCCCGAGGAGGAGAAGCCGTCGGTGGTCCTGCGTGGCCTCGGTTCCTGCGAGCATCCCGAGTTGCTGGCTAGCCTGCGGGTAGGCCGCGTCATCCACCGAGTTCACCTGCGTGTCCGGCTGGACGACCGGGAGTACCAGCTCACGCTCGCAGGATCGCAGCTCGCGTGGTCCGGGGTGAAGCTTCCGAAGCTGGTGAAGACAGGGGAGCTGGGGGAGATTCTGTATGAGGAGCTGTTCCTGTACGAGGAACTGCACGCGATCATGCGGGCCGTCTTCGCGCAGTACGCGGCGCGTCGCGTGGACGCGGACCGCTGGTCCCAGGAGAGCGGATCGGTGCAGTCCTGGCTCGGCGCGACGTTCGCGCGCGTTTTTTATTCGGATCTGGCGAAGTAGGCATGTCTGGGCCTTGAATGCCGGTGGACAGGCTGCGGACGTCACGGGGGCGTATGCCGTGGTACAAGGGGCGGGGCGTGTCGACGTGAGGTCACGTTGACGGTGTGCGTGAGATCACCTAAAGAGTAGGCGTTATGCAGATCCTCGCTGTACACGTCCTTTAGGAAACGTCCATGTCAACACTTCCCACCTCCGATCATCCCAGCGGCGGAGGCGATGAGATGATTCGTCTCTTGATCGACATCGTCCGCGACCAGGGACGCGTGCTCGCTGCCATCGCGGAGAACGCGGCTGTCGGCGCAGACCGCCAGCAGCGCGTGTCGGAGGTGACGGACAAGATGGCGGACGTTCTCACGCGCCTGGACGTGTACTTGACGCGCGAGGAGGCGGCGAACGCGGCAGCGCGCGCCAGCGTGCAAGCGGGTCTCGTGGAGGAGCGCGCGGCGTTGACCAAGCTCTACGACCTGGTTCGGAAGGGGCTCGCGTCCTCGACGGGGCAGCGCGTGGTTCAGACCGTCGTGCTGGCGTGGCTGGCCTGGGCGGGCGTACACTATGGCTTCGTGATCCCTGCAGTCTCTGCTCCTGCCGCGCAGTCTCCTTGAATTCGGTTACGCACGCTCGTGAACCTGTCGAACCCCTGTCTACATCGAGAACCTCATGGCACCTTCTTCGCCTTCACTTCCTCGGTCCTCGCAAATCATGGTGACAGCGGAGGAGCGGGATCGTGTCCTGTTGAATCCGATGGTTGTTCTTGCGCGGGAGCACATGCGCCAGTGCGGGTTTTCGGAAGAGGATGTGCAACAGGGGAGCCTGATGTGCACGGTGGGCGGGCCGGAGCGGCATACGCGGCGTGGCGGGGTGAATGGCCGGGCGCAGGCCTTTGTTCGTGATTCGGTTACCGCGCCATCCACAGATGGGCTTGTGACGGGTGTTCCTCGTCCGGAGCGCGTCTCCGTTGGCTGGGGGCCGGCGCGTCACGCGTGAGGTCTGGGTGAACCCGCGTGAGAACCTGCGGGAATTTAGACCCGCGGGGTGTGCAGGAGTCCGACGGCGCGCGCGATGCCGAGCCGCTTCTTCCTCGCGTCCCAGGCGATCGCGGATGTGACGGCGATCTTCGCACTCTTGAGCGACCGGTAGGGCTCTTCTCCTGTCCAGTACGGGAAGCGTTGGTTGTCCGCGTTGACCATGTCGACCGCGGCCGTGACCGTGTTGTCGGGACCCGTGAGGACTGTGCCCTCGAGATCGGTGACGCGTAGGGTGAACCCGCCGTCTCGCGGGGTCCATGTGGAAGACGTGGAAGACGTTTTCAAGCATGCCTCTGGGAAGTGTCTCAACTTGATTGTTCTGGAACATGTTTCCATGTTTTGCGATTTACGACGAGACTGACGGTCGATCGCGAGACATGGTGAATCTTGCTAATTTCGGTGCATGTTTCATGATTCTTGAAGCGATGACGGATGTCGAGGACGATGCTCGAAGTCAGCTTGGCAAAGTGCGCCTTTTCACCCTGCACCCATTCGCCATGTATCCGTCGGTCCCCCTTTCCGGGTGGTGATTTGGAGCGATCGTTACGCGGCCGCAGTCCGTACGTTCTGCTTTCTGGGCATGTATGGGTTCCGTGTCGTAGGCCTGTTGCCCTGCACTCCGGATGCGTATGTGATCCGTTTCTCATCCCGGTGTTCTTGATCACGTGGCTACCTGCGCGACGGTCTGCGCGTGAGACGGATGCGCCTCGCGCTTTCAGAGACGTGTTGAAGAGATGTCGCTCGTTCGCTCCTCTGGCGATTGCTTCGATGTCGAAGTACTCCTGTTCTCGATTCAGGCAGTCGGATTCTTGTAGGAAATCCATGACTTCAAACGTAAAGTCAGGTTCTCCATACTTTATCCATGCACGCTGGAGATACATGCACTTGTGATCTCCTCGGCGGAGCGCTTTGGTGTGTGTCCACCATCGTTTCCGAAAGGAGTCTCGAGTGCTCCCGATGTAACGGATGCCAGTTGTCAGGCACGTAATGGCGTATACGCCAGTTTGAAGTTGCTTGTCTCTCCAAGCGGTCAAGCCAGTTCCTCACGTGTCGCGGCTTTCCACGTTTCGCTCCTCTCCTCGGAGCCTCCGCCGCACGCGTGGGGGTTGAATCCCACGTGCTCGACGGGTTTTCCGCTCTCCAGGCGGAAAAATCGAATCGTTCCAGCAGCCCTGGCAGCAAGCGCCGCCTGGTTGAAGGCCACCCATTCCCCATTGCATCCCGTGCTCATCCGTCCAGACGGGAGGAGGAGCATCCACAGCTCGCCTTCGTGCTTGCCGACGAGCGCTGCGAGCGCTCGTGTCGCAGCGAGGCCGAGGACACGGTCCTCGGGGACGTGATCGCGCCCGTATACCTCCTGTTCCACGTCGTGGTGAACGAGGAGTGGTGCCAGCCCACGCGAGAAGGCGACTTTCGCCAGGGCGCGCGCGTTCGCGACGTTCTCCGGGATGGACAGTCCTTCGTTGGGCGCGAAGGGGGCAGCGATGTAGGCGATAGGCAGCATGGCGATGTCTACTTTCTATCGTGCCTGGTTGTCACCTGTCAAGCGCGATCGGAGCATTCGTACTCCAGGCTTATCCTGGCGTGCCGGGGGCCGGCGCACCCGGGTCGGCTGTCCCGGGATCGACGGGAGCAGGCGCCTGCGTGGGCACCTGGAGGATCTGCATGACCCGGTCCAGTCCGACGCCGAGGGCAAGGCACATGGCGACGAGGTTTTGGCCCGATGGACGACGGTTTCCCTTCTCCCAGTGGCTGATCACCGACCCGTTCACGATGTTGCCGCCGTTGGCGTTGATGCGCGCGGCCAGCTCGTCCTGGGTCGCACCGATGGCGACACGCTGCGCGCTGATCCACTGGGCGAACGTCTCGCGGGTTAGCGTGGGGGGTGGAACAGGTGCAGTTGACGTCATGTCAACCCCTTACGCGCGGGGCTGTCGGATGTCAAGTCGAAGCCTCGTGGCCACTGTTTTACGCGTACTGGCTCGCCGGGCGCCTGTCCGGCCTCGCGTGGCCGGACTGTCTCACGCGTACCGGTAGCGCGGCGGGGGTGCGCTCCATGTCGCTGGCGACAGTAGGTTCGGAAAGAGGATCAGCGCGAGACCGGCGGCTCCAGTGACAGCGGCGACAGGCAGGACCCACCCAGGCATGGGCCGGGTCGAGGTGTCGCCGGTGGAGGCATCGGCGCTCGAGGTGTCGGTGCTCGAGGTGTCGGTGCTCGAAGGGCTCGCGGGGCTCGCGGCCCCAGGCTGCGCCGGCGCAGCTGCTCGCGAGGAGAGATCGCGCCCTCCCTGGTCTACGGCGCTCTTCATGGCCTGCTCGCGTGTCCACGGGGTCTTTCCCGTCGTGATCTTCGCAAGGATGGCTGCGTAGCCGGGGCTCCACGGGGCGAACGCGGCGGGCGCGCCCGGAGAGGCGATGGCGGTCAGCGTGCCGTTGGGGGAAAGCTCCCAGGCGTATCCGCCGGTGTCGACGTAGAACCCGGGCCGGGGGCCGGTGGAGACGGGGTCGGCGCCGAAGCGCAGCGCGCCGAGGCGGGTGGGAACGGGACGGAGCATGGAGATCTCGGGAGGTGATCGTGGCCTATCGCGTCAGTACGCACCGTGCTGTGCGGACGCGGCGTTGGCGCGCGCCAGGAGGCCGAGCGTGACAACGGTGGCAACCGCGAGGCCCGCAGGAAGGACCCAGGTAGGGAGTGCCTCGGGCTCGCCGGGAGCCGATCCGGTGGGGAGCACTGTACCCTCGGGTCCGGCCTGCGGAACGGGCCCCTCGGTCTTCCAGCGCTCGGCGGCGGCGGGGACGGACTCGTTCACGGTCATGGACCGCC
>Ga0214919_10001566_pt1 | contig 37095 bp, 30 predicted proteins | sample LL1503_MetaG_FD_177994 | JGI IMG/M metagenome (GOLD analysis project Ga0214919, IMG submission 177994) | Freshwater microbial communities from Lake Lanier, Atlanta, Georgia, United States - LL-1503 | ecosystem: Environmental > Aquatic > Freshwater > Lake | place: USA: Georgia | collected...
AAGAATGAAGCCGACTTACAAAATAAAAAAACAAATAAAACTAAGTAACGCATGATTAAAATTTTCTCGCCCGAAGATACCGAATATTTTCTTTTACTTCAATTTCTATCTTTATGTATTTATTGTCAATAATTGCTTCTACTAATTCTGGCCATTCAAAAAAACAATAATTGCCCGAATTCAAATATTCCTCAATACCCAAATCAAACAATTCATCTGAATTTTTTAAACGATATAAATCAAAATGATATATTTTTTGTTGAGGCCCTGAGTATTCATTAATAATAGAATATGTAGGACTACTAAAATTATCTCGACTGCCTAGTTTTTTACAAAGTTCTTTAATTAGAGTTGTTTTACCAGCGCCCATTGGCGCATAAAATAAAACAATTCTGGTTTCATCAATAAAATTAAGTAATGTATCGGTAACAGTTTGTAATTCATCGGTATTATTAATTATTATTTCTAATGATGGTTTCATGATTTTATGAGCATAAAAATTACTTTGAATTTAAAACAATGTATGGAATAATAATTTCTTCTAAACTCACACCACCATGTTGAAAGGTGTTTTTATAATAGTTAACATAATGATTAAAATTATTTGGGTAGGCAAAAAACCTGTCCTCTCTTGCAAAAACAAAGCGCGAACTTGGATGCTGAACAGGAAGATAGGCATCTGATGGATTTTTAATTTCAAATACTTCTTTATAATTGTATTCAAGAGCTCTACCCTGCTTATAACGTAAATTAGAATTAACATTTTTATCCCCTAAAATTTTAGTGGGTTCTTTTACCAAAACCGTTCCGTGATCTGTTGTAATAATAATTTTAACTTTTTTAGAGGCTAATTGTTTAAAAATCTCAAATAATGGAGAATGTTCAAACCAACTATAAGTAATGCTTCTATAGGCAGATTCGTTTTCGGCCAACTCTCTAATAACTTCCATTTCTGTTCTTGCGTGGCTTAACATATCAACAAAATTATAGACAATAACGTTCAACTTATTCTGCATTAAATTATTTATATTATCTGATAATTTTTTACCTGCATTTATATTAGTTATTTTATTATAACTCATTTTTACATCTTTACCCAATCGTTTTAATTGGGCCTGCATAAACGCTTCTTCGTGCAAATTTTTACCACCTTCCTCTTCGTCGTTTAACCATTGATTAGGAAATCGTTTTTCTATTTCACTAGGAAGTAATCCACTAAAAATTGAATTACGAGCATATTGAGTAGCAGTAGGTAAAATACTAAAAAAAGACTCTTCGGTTTCTACTTTAAAATAATCTTGAACAAGTGGTTGAATAATTTTCCATTGATCAAAACGTAAATTATCAATTAATATAAAAAAAACCGGATCATTGTTAGGCCCAATTTCTTTTAAAAATTTATTTTTAATCAACGTATGGCTCATTGTTGGTGGATTTGGATTTTTTCCATTTAACCAATTGATATAATTTTTTTCAATGAACTTAAAAAACTGATTATTAGCATCTGACTTTTGCATTTTCAAAACATCTAACATGCTTTTGTCTTGAAGTTTATCCATATCTAGCTCCCAATAAATTATTTTCTTATACAATTCGGCCCATTCCTCCCAAGATAAATTATCATTTATAGAAATTCCTATCTGACCAAATTCTTTTCGATAGTCCGTATTGGTTTTTTCGCTAACTAAACGCTTATTATCAATGGTTTTTTTTAACGATAATAAAATTTGATTTGGATTAACAGGCTTAATCAAATAATCAGCAATTTTTCCACCAATTGCATCATCCATGATATGTTCTTCTTCACTTTTTGTAATCATTATCACTGGCAAATCATTATTTATCTGCTTTATTTTTAATAATGTTTCTAAACCAGAAAGTCCTGGCATGTTTTCGTCGAGCAAAACAGCTTGAATGCTCCTATCGTCTTTTATTATATCAACGGCTTCGTCTCCACTTAGCGCAGTTACTATCTCATAGCCTTTTGCATCTAAAAATAAAATATGTGGTTTCAACAACGCTATTTCATCATCGGCCCAAAGAATTTTTATTTTATCCATTTAGTTGGTTTTATTACAAATAACGTATTAAATTTATCTCTATTATCTTAATTAACGAATTTTAGTTTTTAAATGCCGACAAACAAAAGAAAAATAATTAACGATCCTATATATGGTTTTGTTACAATACCGAGCGAATTAATTTACGACTTAATTAATCATCCAACTTTTCAAAGGTTAAGAAGAATAAAGCAATTAGGATTAACCAATTTAGTCTATCCTGGGGCACTTCACACTCGATTTCATCATGCCATAGGAGCAATGCATTTAATGCAAGAAGCCGTTTTTAGTCTAAGACAAAAAGATGTTATCATTTCTGATGAGGAACAAGAAGCTGTTTTAATTGCAATTTTACTTCATGATATTGGCCATGGCCCTTTTTCTCATACCCTCGAACACACCTTGGTAAAAGGAATAAGCCATGAAACTATTAGCAGCTTACTCATGGATAAATTAAACAAAGAATTTAATGGAAAATTAAATTTGGCTTTAAAAATTTTTAATGGGAAATATAAAAGACGGTTTTTACATCAATTAGTAAGTTCGCAATTAGATATGGATCGTTTAGATTATTTAAAACGTGATAGTTTTTTTACTGGAGTAAGCGAAGGGGTAATAAGCAGCGACAGAATAATTAAAATGCTAAATGTTGTAAAAAATGAATTAGTGGTTGAATATAAAGCTATTTATAGTATCGAAAAATTTTTGATTGCCAGAAGACTAATGTATTGGCAAGTATACCTTCATAAAACAGTATTAAGTGCCGAAACCTTACTTATAAAAATTTTAAAACGAGCTAAAGAATTTTCTTCTCAAGGAATGGAATTATTTGCAAGCCCTGCTCTAAAGTTATTTTTACATAATGATTTTACAAAAAAAGATTTTGAAAAAAACACTAATTTACTAACTCAGTTTTCAAAATTAGATGATAATGATGTTATGGCATCTATAAAGGTTTGGAGCGAACATGACGATTTAATTTTAAGTAAATTATGTTTAAATTTATTAGATAGAAAACTATTTAAAATTGAAATTCAAAATACAGTTATTTCAACTAAATATAAAAACAAACTGATTGAAACTGTTTGCAAAAAATATAAAATCAATGCATCAGAAGCTGACTACTTTGTAATTACTGGAAAAGTAAATAACAGCGCTTATAATGCTAATCAATTCAATATTAATATTTTAATGAATAATGGGAATTTAATTGATGTTGCTGCTGCTAGCGATTTATTAAACATTCAAAGTTTAAGCAAAACAGTAACTAAACATTTTATTTGTTATCCTAAAGATTTATAATAAAATCTTATTTTAATCAATTAATTTTTTAAATTGCAAAACTAAAAAAAACAACACTTAACTTCTGTTTTCAATCAAAAAAAAACAAATATGAAAAACTATCTTAAAATTGCTTTATTAACATTTGTATTTGCATCTTGTCAATCTAATGAAAACGAGCTTGCTTCATTAAAAATGAATTCAAAAAACGATAGTCTTAAAGATTCAAATGGAGTTGATAATTTTAAATACATTGCCGAACAATTTGCCGATTTAAGGGTGTTGCGATATAACGTAAAAGATTTTGATAAATTAGATTTAAAAATAAAAACATTACTTTATTATTTAAGCGAAGCCGCCCTTTGTGGAAGAGATATTAACTTTGACCAAAATTATAAATACAATTTAGTAATTCGCAAAACCCTAGAAGCAATCTTAAGCTCCGTTAGTCAAGATAAAGAAACTGAAGATTTTAAAAAATTAGAAATATATGCTAAGCGGTTTTGGTTTAGCAATGGCATACATCATCACTATAATAACGATAAGTTTGTGCCAGAATGTTCACAAGATTTTTTTACTTATGTATTAGATCAACTTAATGAAAAAGAACTTCCTTTGTTAAGCAATCAAACTAAATCAGATTTTATAAAATTTATAACTCCTTTAATTTTTGATTTAAAAATCGCTTCAAAAAAAGTAAGTTTAGATTCCAAAACAGATTTAGTAAAATCTTCTTCAGTTAATTTTTACGAAGGTGTTAACCAAAAAGAAGTAATGGATTTTTATTCTGCCCAAGTAAATAAAAATAGCGACAAAAATCCCATGTATGGTCTAAATTCTAAGTTGATAAAAGAAAATGGAAAGTTGGTTGAAAAAATTTGGATGATTGGCGGCATGTATTCGCCAGCTATTGAAAAGATTGTATATTGGTTAAAAAAAGCATCTTCTGTAGCAGAAAATAATAATCAAAAAGCATCCTTAGATGCATTAATTACTTTTTATAAAAGTGGCAAATTAGAAGATTTTGATTTATATAATATTGCTTGGGTAAAAGATACCGAAAGTGCAGTGGACGTTGTAAATGGATTTATTGAAGTTTATGAAGATCCACTTGGCAAAAAAGGATCGTTCGAATCTGTAGTTTCTATAAAAGATTTTGAAGCGAGTAAACGTATTGCTATGATTGGAGCAAACGCTCAATGGTTTGAAGATAACTCATCTCTTTTACCTCAACATAAAAAGAAAAATGTAAAAGGTATTTCAGCAAAAGTAATAAATGCCGTAATAGAAAGTGGTGATGCAGCTCCAAGTACTCCTATTGGAATAAATTTACCAAATAATGAATGGATCAGAGAAACTCACGGAAGTAAATCGGTAAATATCGGCAATATCGTCGAAGCATACGACCAAGCAGCTGGCGGAAGCGTTGTAAATGAATTTTATTATAACAACGAAATCAAAAATAGAGTAATAAAATATGCTTCTTTAGCAGACAAATTACATACTGATATGCACGAGGTTATTGGTCATGCGAGCGGAGTTATAGAAAAAGGTATTGGTCAACCTCACGAAACATTAAAGAATTATGCAAGTTCCTTAGAAGAAGGAAGGGCCGATTTAGTTGCCTTATATTATTTAATGGATCCTAAATTGATTGAATTAGGCGTTATGGTTTCTTTAGATTGTGGCAAAGCTGCTTACGACGAATATATAACCAAAGGCCTAATTGTTCAGCTGGCCAGAATTAAGCCAGGTAAAGAGATTGAAGAGGCTCACATGCGTAATCGTAAAATGGTTGCCGCCTGGGTATTTGAAAAAGGTAACAAAGAAAAGGTGATTGAGAAAAAAATAGAAAATAATAAAACTTATTTTGTAATAAATGATTACAATAAACTAAAAATATTATTTGGTGATTTATTGCGTGAAATTCAACGTATTAAATCTCAAGGAGACTACAATGCTGGAAAGGATTTAATTGAAAATTACGGAGTAAAAGTTGATCCAATTTTACATAAAGAAATTTTGGCTCGTTACTCCTCACTAAACATTGCGCCTTATGCCGGATTTATTCAACCTAAATTAGTGCCTGTAATGGAAGGAGATAAAATTATTGATGTAAAAATTGAATATCCTAACAATTTTACTCAACAAATGCTAGATTACGGAAAAAACTACTCATTCTTGCCTATCTATAACTAAAATTTAATTTATTTAAATTACTTTGATTTAATTTTTTTCGATTTTTTTAAGGCTGGTACCCATTCCTCTTTAAAATCTGGTAAATTAATAAGGTGCTCATCTTCATCGTATACCATAATTTTGATGAAAAATATATTAGCTGCTTTATCTAATTTATACAAATAATTAAGCATTTCTTGACTTAAATTATTTCCAAAACCAAAAAAAATTTTTGTTTCATTTGGCATTTTTATATCTAATTGGTAGGAGGCTATTTTATTTTCACGAGGATTCCCAAAGCGATCTATAACCATTAAACGGAATTCTGAATTATCAAAAACCACCTTTTTTAAGTTTAACTCTTTTTTTACTCGAATAACTTGTGGCTCTTGAGCTAAACTAATTTTATTATAAAAAAAAATTAAAAAAAAAACAATTAGAGTTAATCTAAATCCCATACCTCAGTATAATACTAATGTTAGTTAGTTTCCTTAAACCAACTTTGTTTACTAACCATTAATGCCTCTTGAACTGTAATTCTTTTTCCTACATTATATGCAGCAATAAAAGCATCTTTTACACCATGCTTACTTTTTATAATATCTCTATGTTTACGAGCTTCTTTATATAGGTTATGATTGCCTACCATAAACTTTGAAAATCCATCATGAAGCTCATCAACAATTTTATCGGTTATACGATATTTTTTGATTAAAACAGTAGCAACTACTTTTGTGTTTTTAAAAGCACCTATTTGAACTACAAAATTCGGATCAGCATTAACAATCTGAGGCGTTTCTTTTACTATCTCTGCTTTTGCTGGAACTGTTTTTACTTCATTAGCTTCTTTTTTAACCAAATTAGGCGTTTCTGTAACTAAAGTTGATGTTTTTTCAACAGTTAAATTTGATTTTGAATCTTCGATTATTTTTTTTGAAGTAAGTTGATTAGCCTCATTTTCTTGAACAATAGATTTTGCTGCCTCTGTTTTTTGAACTGCTTGAAGAGTAATTTCATCTTTTAATTTTCCAATAAATAAAGAATCAAGCTTAACAATATATTTTTTACTTTGATTTTTTTCTAAATAAGAATACTCTCCCTTTAAAATATTTGAATTTTTATTATTAAGATCTATGTGATAAGAAACTTCTAACTCAGATTTTGTTGGAACATCTACCCAAACAAATTTTATTTTACCATCAGATACAGAAAAAGAACTCCCATCTGTTTTGATTGCTTTTGCATTTAAAACCAGATCAGTTTCATCACTGTATTTTGCAAAACCTTTTGTGTCCCCTTTTTTTATTTTAATTGTTATCGTTTTTTCATTCGCATTAGGACCATCCGAAATTAAACGAACAACATCAATACTCGTATTTGGTTCTGCTTTAGTCAGAGTGTCTTTAATTACAGCTACTTTATTATTTATTATATTATTCTGAATAGATGCTTCTAAAGGCAACATGTTAAATACTTTTTTTTCATTTTTCTCAATAAAAGAATAATTTGAATTAAAAGTTTTTATTCCAATTCCAAGCTCAGAGGCTACTAACGTTAATTTAATTAAAAGCTCTTCATCCTTTGGTACTTCAGACCATATCCATTGAGCAACTCCATTTTGGATAGAATATATGGAATTCATTTCATCTTTTTTTATTATACTAATTCCTTCAGGTAACTCTAATTGAAATTTTGCAAAGCCTGATTGAATGCCTTTACTAATTCTAAATTCTACAGCCACTTCCTGTCCAACAATAAAATTAGAAGGAATATTGTTTTTTATCGTTACAGAATTATCAGTTTGAAATAAACCAAAAATAAAAAGTGTAAGAGAATTAATTAGGATGAAAAAATATTTTATCATGAACGCTAAATTAGCTTATCAATCAACTGATTTAAAGGGCTAATCTTTGTTTTAGTAACATGCTAATGTTAACACTCATGGGGATTTAATCCCATAAAGCTAAAAATCAAAAGTTTAAATACGATAAATTAATGTTTAACTATAAACAAGAAGTTCTTCCACCATCAACCGGAAGATTGATACCATTGATGTAAGAGGAAGCCGGTGAAGCTAAAAAAGCAACAGCATTAGCTATTTCATTAGCTTCAGCAAAACGAGCCAATGGAATTTCATGTAACATTTCTTGTTTAATTACATCAAGGCCAACCTGAGTTTTAATTGCTTTATTTTCGATAATTGTTGCTAATCTTTGAGTAACGGTAGCACCAGGCAACACATTATTAACTGTTATACCAAATTCCCCTAATTCATTAGCCATTGTTTTAGCCCAATTAGCAACGGCAGCTCTTATCGTATTACTTACTCCTAAATTAGGCAAGGCTTGTTTAACCGATGTTGAAATCACATTTATTATTCTACCATATCCACTCAATTTCATTCCTTCAATACAAGTCTGCGCTAAAATATGATTACAAATTAAATGATTATTAAAAGCCAATAAAAATTCTTCGGGTTTAGCATTTAATATTGGGCCAGATGGTGGTCCTCCGGTATTATTTATAAGAATATTTACGGGTCCACTTCGCTGAATAAAATGCTCAACCAATTCTTTTAATTTATTGGTATCAGAAAAATCTACACATATATAAGAGTGTAATTGAGATCCATTATTATATAACTCGTTTTTAGTTTGTTTTAAACTTTGCTCATTTCTCGCTAATAATGTTACGTGGGCGCCTAGTATTGCTAACTCCATTGCAATTGCTTTACCAATCCCTTGTGAACTTCCGCATACCATTGCGCGTTTGTTTTTTAAATCTATATTCATTTTATTTTTTCTAAATGTTTGTTTAAAATTTCTAAAACTAAATCACTTTCAAATCCTTTCGAAATAAGATATTGTAATACAATATATTTATTTTTTTGAGAATTATTAGTTTTAAGTAATTTAAATTTCTTTTCAATTACTTTATTTATAATTAATTCATATTGGTTTTTATCTAAACTATTTAATGCCTGTGTTATGCAGTAATCAGTAATTCTATGTTTTTTTAATTCGTTTTTTATTTTATTTCTACCCCAATGTTTTATGTTAAATTTTCCACTTGCTAATGCTAAAGAAAAACGCTGCTCATTTAAAAAATTCTCCTCAATCAATTTTGAAATAATATTTTCTACATCTTCCGAAAACAAACCATACTCAAATAGCTTTTGTCTGGTTTCATGCTGAGATCTTTCTTGATATGCACACCAATTCTTAATTTTATATTGTGCCTTATCAGACGAAAGATTTATTTTAGTTACTTTGTACTCCACAAAAAAAATATAAACAAAGAAACCGTTTAATTTCAAACTATGACAAGTCTGCCTAAAGAACTTTTAAACAGCCTAATCTTATTAGATCATTTTGATGAAAACGCATTTGTTGATTCGCATAACGAAGAAAATAAAATAACATCTCTTAGACTTAATCCTTTTAAAAAAGTAGAGTTAGACTTTAAATTAAATCAATCTGTATCTTGGAATATAAATGGATTCTACATAGATAATCGCCCTTCGTTTACTCATGATCCTCTTTTTCATGCCGGATGCTACTATGTTCAAGAGGCAGGAAGTATGTTTTTAGAATTAGCCTTAATACAAACCCTAAATTTTTCAGAAAATTTAAAAATTTTAGACTTATGTGCCGCTCCTGGTGGAAAAAGTACACTTATTAATTCACTCTTAAATAACGAAAGTTTAATAGTAGCCAATGAATTAATAAAATCAAGAGCAAAAGTATTAGCTGAAAATCTAAGTAAATGGGGTACCTGCAATAGCATAGTAACCAATAACGATCCGCATAAATTTTCAGAAATACCTGCATTTTTTGATGCCATTGTGATTGACGCCCCATGCAGTGGTAGTGGTTTATTTCGAAAAAAACCAGAAGCTATTCAGGAATGGAGTCCAAACAATGTTAATGCTTGTTTTATTCGACAACAGCAAATTATTTTAGACGTTTTACCCAGCCTTGTAGAAAATGGAATACTTTTTTATAGTACCTGCTCTTATTCTGTTAAAGAAAATGAAGATATTGTAGCGTGGATGATTAAAGATCATCAAATGGAGTATGTTCAAATATCAATTCAAAAAGAATGGGGTATTATAGATACTGGTTTAGGTTATAGATTTTATCCACATCTCACTAAAAGCGAAGGCTTTTTTTGTGCGGTTTTAAGAAAAAAAACAGAAAAACGTTCATCCTCTCATTTTAAAAGGAAAAACTACGTCGAGGCCTCAAAACAAAATATTCAATTATTAAGCCCTTATTTAAATCAATTAAATGATCAATTTATCTTTAAAATTAATAATCAATATCATCTCACCAATTCTTTAGTTGCATCATTTTTATCTGATTTTGAAAAACAGTTCTATTTTAAAAAAGCCGGCACTGTTATAGGTGAAATAAAAGGAAATGACCTGGTTCCAAATCAAGAATTAGCATGGTCTATTAATGCTAACCATTCAATTAATTCAATAGAGTTAGATTATCTAAACAGTTTAAAGTTTTTAAGAAAAGAGAATTTTGAAACTCATAATGATAAAAAAGGATTGACTTTAATAAGATATAAAAGCTACGGCATCGGCTGGGTAAAAATACTACAAAACCGAACAAATAACTATCTTCCAAACGAGTTAAAAATATTGAAATAATTAAAAACGTGGGATTTTTATATTTTGTGAAAAATAATGACTATTTAATTTGCTGACATAAAAAGTTTGTGTACATTTGCACTCCCTTTTTAAAAAGGGTTGTTCTTTCATATGTTAAAAGTGCCGAAGTAGCTCAGCTGGTAGAGCCACTGATTTGTAATCAGTAGGTCGGGGGTTCGAGTCCCTTCTTCGGCTCCAGTATTGAAACCGGGGATATACCAGAGTGGCCAAATGGGACAGACTGTAAATCTGTTGTTTCGACTTCGGAGGTTCGAATCCTCCTGTCCCCACTGATAACATTGTTTTTTGAAATTTAAACACCAAGCGAAAGTAGCTCAATTGGTAGAGCTCCAGCCTTCCAAGCTGGAGGTTGCGGGTTCGAGACCCGTCTTTCGCTCTTAGGATTTTGAATAGTGCAGTTGATAACATACGCCTAACAAATGAAGGCGACAAAAAAATAAAGAAACTTGGCTAACGGTTTTTTATTTTTTTGAAAGTCCCAAAAAGAGGGACTTTTGGTGTGTGAAGTTGTTTGTTCTTTAATAGACTGGATTATACTTTTGAGACTTTAAGCAAGCTGTTGTAGCTCAGTGGTAGAGCACCTCCTTGGTAAGGAGGAGGTCGGCAGTTCAATCCTGCTCAACAGCTCAAAATTATTATTATAAAAAAATAAATTAAAAAAAAATACAAACAATAAAGTAAAAATAAACAAATATGGCAAAAGAAAAATTCGACCGTTCTAAACCCCACGTAAACATTGGAACAATTGGTCACGTAGATCACGGGAAAACTACATTAACTGCAGCTATTACTACGGTTTTAGCTTCTAAAGGTTTATGCGAAATTCGTGATTTCTCATCAATCGATAACGCTCCTGAAGAAAAAGAGCGTGGAATTACAATTAACACTTCTCACGTTGAATACGCGACGGCAAACCGTCACTATGCTCACGTAGATTGTCCTGGTCACGCCGATTATGTAAAAAACATGGTTACTGGTGCTGCGCAAATGGATGGTGCAATTTTAGTTGTTGCGGCAACTGATGGTCCTATGCCACAAACTCGCGAACATATTCTTTTAGCTCGCCAGGTTGGTGTACCTAAAATTGTTGTGTTTATGAATAAAGTGGATATGGTTGAAGATCCTGAATTGTTAGAATTAGTTGAAATGGAAATTCGTGAACTATTAACTTTTTATAAGTTTGATGGCGACACAACTCCTATCATTCAAGGTTCTGCTTTAGGTGGATTAAATAACGATCCAAAATGGGTTGATAAAATTATGGATTTAATGGAAGCTGTTGATACTTTCATTCCTATTCCTCCCCGTGAAAAAGATAAGCCATTTTTGATGCCTGTTGAAGATGTTTTCACAATCACTGGTCGTGGAACTGTTGCTACAGGTCGTATCGAAACTGGAACTATTAATACTGCTGATGCTGTAGAAATTATTGGTATGGGCGCTGAAAAATTAAACTCTACTGTAACTGGTGTTGAAATGTTTCGTAAAATTTTAGATTACGGAGAAGCTGGAGACAATGTAGGTTTATTATTACGTGGTGTTGAGAAAAAAGATATAAAACGTGGTATGGTTATTATTAAACCAGGTACCGTAAAACCTCACGCTAAATTTAAAGCAGAGGTTTATATCTTGAAAAAAGAAGAAGGTGGACGTCATACTCCATTTCAAAATAAATACCGTCCTCAATTTTATTTCCGTACAACTGACGTTACAGGAGAAATAGAGTTAGAAGCAGGACGCGAAATGGTTTTACCAGGAGATAACGTTTCAATTATTGTTAATTTAATAAACCCAATTGCTATGGATAAAGGTCTTCGTTTTGCTATTCGTGAAGGCGGACGTACTGTAGGAGCTGGACAAGTAACAGAAATTTTAGACTAAATACTATTGTCATTATTAATGACGAGATGGCTCCCATAATCGGGATGCCATTTTGCCATTTATAGTAGGGACATAATTTAAACTATACGGGCGTAGTTCAATGGTAGAATGTCGGTCTCCAAAACCGCTGATGGGAGTTCGAATCTCTCCGCCCGTGCAGAAAAAAAATTAGATTTAATATCAAAATAAATCTATTATTATTAAATTTTAAAATATAATGAAATGAGCAAAATAGGAACTTATCTTTCTGAAACTAAAAACGAATTACTAAATAAAGTAAGCTGGCCAACTTGGCCTGAACTCCAAAGTAGCGCTATTGTTGTTATGGTTTCTTCTGTTATTATCGCCTTAATTGTTTTTGGAATGGATTTTGTTTTTGAAGTATTGATGAAACAAGCATACGACATTATTAAATAATTTAATAAGTTTAAATAAAAATAAAATGGCTGACTTAATAAAAACTGAAAACTCTTCTAAAAAATGGTACGTTGTTCGTGCTATTAGCGGACAAGAGAAAAAAGTTAAACAATATATTGAAGTTGAAATTACCCGTTTAAAATTAAACGACCATGTTTCGCAAGTGTTAATTCCTACCGAAAAAGTTATACAAATTCGTAATGGAAAAAAAATAACTAAAGAACGAAATTTTTATCCGGGTTATGTTTTAATTGAAGCAAATCTTACTGGAGAAGTACCTCACGTTATCAAAAATATTACCGGTGTTATTGGATTTTTAGGTGAAAAAAAAGGTGGTGTTGCAGTCCCAATGAGAATGTCCGAAGTAAACCGAATCTTAGGTAAAGTAGATGAGTTGGTTGAAAGTGAAGGAACGATGACTACGAATTATACAGTTGGTGAATCTGTAAAAGTAATCAATGGTCCATTTAATGGCTTTAATGGCGTTATAGAAGAAGTAATGGACGATAAAAAGAAAATTAAAGTTACTGTTAAAATATTTGGACGTAAAACTCCGGTAGAATTAAATTTTGGTGAAGTTGAATTAGAATAATAATATAAACATTGATAGTTACCTGTTTTAAGTTAAAATGAGACGCTTTGCTGCTTCCAACTCAAAGTAAACATAAATTTCTCAAAACAGAATTAACATCATAAATAAAATAAAAAAATAAAAAAAATGGCAAAAGAGTTATCAGCAATAGTAAAATTGCAAATTAAAGGTGGAGCTGCTAACCCATCACCCCCTATTGGACCTGCATTAGGCGCCAAAGGTGTAAACATCATGGAATTCTGTAAACAATTCAATGCCAGAACCCAAGAAAATGCAGGTAAAGTTTTACCTGTAATTATTAATGTTTATACCGATAAGTCTTTTGATTTTGTTATCAAACGACCGCCAGTTGCAATACAAATATTGGAAATTGCTAAGATTAAAAACGGATCCCCTTCAAGCAATCGTAAAAAAGTTGGCTCATTAAATTGGGATCAAGTTAGAGCAATTGCTGAAGATAAAATTGTAGACATGAATTGTTTCACAATTGAGTCGGCCATGAATATGGTTGTAGGAACTGCTCGAAGCATGGGAGTTACAGTAACAGGTGAAAAACCTCACTAATTAAAAAAATTATTAACCAAAAAAAACAAGCTTAAGAAATGGCAACGTTGACTAAAAAAAGAAAGGCTGTTCTCGTCAAATACGACGCTAACAAGTCTTACTCCGTTCTTGAAGCATCAAAAATTGTAAAAGAAATTACAACAACAAAATTTGATGCCTCTGTGGATCTTGCGATCCGTTTAGGAGTTGACCCTCGCAAAGCTAATCAAATGGTACGCGGCACCGTAACTTTACCTCATGGTACTGGTAAAACTATGCGCGTTTTAGCATTAGTAACTCCTGATAAGGAAGCTGAAGCTAAAGCAGCAGGTGCTGATTATGTTGGGTTAGATGAATACATTGAAAAAATAAAAGGTGGATGGACAGATGTGGATGTTATTATCACAATGCCTTCTGTAATGGGTAAAGTTGGTGCTTTAGGTCGAGTATTAGGTCCACGTGGATTAATGCCTAACCCAAAAACCGGAACCGTTACAATGGATATTGCAAAAGCAGTAACAGACTCAAAAGGAGGTAAAATTGATTTTAAAGTAGATAAAGCAGGAATCATTCATGCAGGTATTGGTAAAGCTTCTTTTGATGCTACAAAATTATCTGACAATGCAAATGAATTATTGCAAACAATTTTAAAATTAAAACCATCCAGCGCAAAAGGAAATTATGTAAAATCTGTAACTCTAAGTAGCACAATGAGCGCCGGCGTAACAATTGATCCTAAAACATTCACCTAAAAAACTGCTATAAATGAATAAAACCGAAAAAACACAGGTAATTGAGCAGTTGGTAGAAAAATTAAATGCTAATAATAAAATCTATTTAGCAGATTGTTCTTCTTTAACTGTTGAAAAAGTAAATGCATTCCGAAAACAATGTTTTGAAAAACATATTTCAATTACTGTTATTAAAAATACATTACTAAAAAAAGCAATAGAAAAAGCAAACGACAGTAAATTAGCTGAATTAATTCCTGCATTAAAAGGAGAAACAGCATTAATTTTTACTGATGTTTCTAATGCTCCAGCTAAAATTATAAAAGATTTTCGTAAAAACGATAAAAAGCCAGCATTAAAAGCAGCTTACGTTGAAGAAATGATTTTTATAGGCGACGAACAATTAGATGCTCTAGTAGGCTTAAAATCTAAAAACGAATTAATAGGCGAAGTAATTGGATTATTACAATCTCCAATCCAACGCGTATTAGGAGCTTTAGAAAACAAAGGCGGCAACGAAGATGTTGCAGCTTAAAACAATTTAAAAATTAAATAATAATAATAAATAATAACACCTTAAAATAATAAAAACATGGCAGATATAAAAGCAATTGCTGATCAATTAGTTAGCTTAACAGTAAAAGAAGTACAAGAATTAGCTAAAGTATTAAAAGACGAACACGGTATCGAACCAGCTGCTGCTGCAGTAGTAGTTTCTGCTGGTGGTGGTGGCGATGCTGCTGCAGTAAAAACATCTTTTGATGTAATTTTATTAGAAGTTGGTGGCGCAAAATTAGGTGTCGTAAAAGTTGTTAAAGATTTAACAGGTTTAGGCTTAAAAGAAGCTAAAGATTTAGTAGATGGTGCTCCAAAACCTATCAAAGAAGGAATTGGCAAAGAAGAGGCTGAAGCAATTAAAAAAGCTTTAGAAGAAGCTGGTGCCAAGGCAGAAATTAAGTAGTTCTGTAATAATTTACTCGAAAATGGCTATAATTAAAAAAAGTCATTTTCCTGTTTTTTAAAAAAAACAGCGAACAAAGAGAAGTAATCATTGTAATAACTTAATATCAAAATAAAATTGGCTGCAAATATAAAAATTCCAAAACGAGTTAATTTCTCGTCAAATAAATTTCCGATTGAATATCCGGATTTTTTAGATATTCAGGTTAAATCTTTTCAGGATTTTTTCCAGTTAGAAACAACTCCAGAAAACCGAAAAAAAGAAGGTTTATTTAAAGTGTTTGCTGAGAATTTTCCCATTTCTGATGCAAGAAATAATTTTGTATTAGAATTTAAGGATTATTATATCGACCCACCCCGCTACGCTCTCTCCGAATGTATCGAACGTGGTTTGACATATTCTGTTCCTTTGAAGGCAAAATTATACCTTTATTGTACAGACCCAGAACACGAAGATTTTGAACCAATTATGCAAGATGTGTATTTGGGAACAATTCCTTACATGACCCCAAAAGGATCATTTATTATTAATGGTGCTGAACGTGTTATTGTTTCTCAATTACATCGTTCGCCAGGGGTATTTTTTGGGCAAAGCCGTCATGCTAACGGAACAAAATTATATAGCGCGCGCGTTATTCCTTTTAAAGGAAGTTGGATTGAATTTGCAACCGACATTAATAACGTGATGTACGCTTATATCGATCGTAAGAAAAAATTACCTGTTACCACATTATTACGTGCTATTGGTTTTGAAAGCGATAAACAAATTTTGGAAATTTTTGGTTTAGCCGACGAAATTAAAGTAAGTAAAGCAGGTTTAAAACGCGAAATAGGAAGAAAATTAGCCGCACGTGTTCTTAAAACATGGTTAGAAGATTTTGTAGATGAAGATACCGGGGAAGTTGTTTCTATCGAACGTAACGAAGTGATCTTAGACCGTGAAACTATTTTAGAAGACGAACACATTGACTTTATTGTTGATGCTGGCGTTAAATCTATTATTTTACACAAACAAGATGTTAATACAGCAGATTTTGCAATTATTTATAACACCTTACAAAAGGATTCAACTAACTCTGAAAAAGAAGCTATTGAATTTATTTATCGTTTATTACGTAATGCAGAACCACCTGATGAAGAAACGGCTCGAGGAGTTATAGATAAATTATTTTTCTCTGATAAACGTTACGATTTAGGAGAAGTTGGTCGTTACCGGATTAATAAAAAATTGGGATTATCTATTCCAATGGAAATTCGAGTATTGACCAAAGAAGATATGATTCTCATCATTAAATATTTAATTGAATTAATTAATTCAAAAACAGATGTAGATGATATCGATCACTTAAGCAATCGTCGTGTAAGAACTGTTGGAGAACAATTATATTCTCAATTTGGTGTAGGTTTAGCTCGAATGTCTAGAACAATTCGTGAACGAATGAATGTTCGTGATAACGAAGTTTTTACTCCAACTGATTTAATTAATGCGAAAACATTAAGTTCTGTTATTAACTCATTCTTTGGTACCAACCAGTTATCTCAATTTATGGATCAAACAAATCCTTTATCAGAGATTACTCACAAGCGTCGTTTATCGGCACTAGGGCCAGGAGGATTAAGTCGTGAGAGAGCCGGTTTTGAGGTTCGTGACGTTCACTATACTCACTATGGCCGTTTATGTACTATAGAAACTCCCGAAGGTCCGAATATTGGATTAATATCATCACTTTGTGTTTATGCTAAAGTAAATAAATTAGGTTTTATTGAAACACCTTATAGAACTGTTACAAATGGTAAATTAGATATTAATAAACCTATTATTTATTTAACTGCTGAAGAAGAAGATCAAAAAAATATCGCTCAAGTTAATGTAGACATTGATGATAAAGGAAACATTATTACAAAAAAAATAACTTCACGTTACGAAGGTGATTTTCCTATTCTTGATCCTGAAAAAATACATTTGATGGACATTGCTCCAAATCAAATTGCTTCAATTGCAGCTTCATTAATCCCATTCTTAGAGCATGATGATGCAAACAGAGCCTTAATGGGTTCTAACATGCAACGTCAAGCAGTTCCATTATTACGTCCACAAGCTCCTATTGTTGGTACTGGTATCGAAGCGCGCGTAGCCGAAGATAGTCGTGTATTAATTAATTCTCAGGGAGAAGGAGTTGTTGAATATGTAGATGCTCAAGAAATTATAATTAAATATAACCGAAGCGACGAAGAAAAATTAATTAGTTTTGAAGGTGATGTAAGATCTTACAAACTAACTAAATTTCAAAAAACAAATCAAAGTACTTGTATTAATTTAAAGCCTATTGTTAAAAAAGGCGATAAAGTTACTAAAGGTCAAGTTTTATGCGAAGGTTATGCTACACAAGATGGCGAATTAGCTTTAGGAAGAAACTTAAAAGTGGCTTTCATGCCATGGAAAGGTTACAACTTTGAAGATGCAATCGTTATTAGTGAAAAAATTATTCGTGAAGACATCTTTACTTCTATTCATATTGATGAATATACTTTAGAAGTGCGTGATACTAAACGTGGAATGGAAGAATTAACTCCAGATATTCCAAATGTAAGCGAAGAAGCAACCAAGGATTTAGATGACAAAGGTATTATTAGAATTGGTGCCGAAGTAAAAGAAGGTGATATATTAATTGGAAAAATTACTCCTAAAGGAGAAACCGATCCTTCACCAGAAGAAAAATTACTTCGTGCTATTTTTGGTGATAAGGCCGGCGATGTTAAGGATGCTTCACTTCGTGTATCCCCTTCAATAAAAGGTGTTATCGTTAATAAAAAGTTGTTTTCACGTGTTATAAAAGATAAAAAATTAAAAGCAGAAGAGAAGCCTTTGGTTGAGAAATTAGATGCTGATCACGAAAAAAACAATTATAATTTAAAATTAAAATTAGTAGATAAATTATTTGTATTAGTTAATAGTCGCACTTCACAAGGAGTGACTAATATTTTAGGCGAACAAGTTATTCCTCGCGGAACAAAGTTTACTCAAAAATTATTAGAAAGAATAGACTATAGCGAAGTAAATCCTAGTAATTGGACTACTGATAAAGATAAAAACGAACAAATTGAACGTTTATTACACAATTTCCTTATTCAATTTAATGATTATTTAGGTAAATATAAACGTGAAAAATTCCAAATCACTGTTGGTGATGAGTTACCAAATGGAATAGTTCAATTAGCTAAAGTTTATATTGCTCAAAAACGTAAATTAAAAGTGGGTGATAAAATGGCTGGTCGCCATGGAAATAAAGGTATTGTAGCCCGTATTGTTAAGGAAGAAGATATGCCTTACTTAGAAGACGGAACACCAGTTGATATCGTATTAAATCCATTAGGTGTTCCTTCTCGTATGAACTTGGGTCAAATTTACGAAACCGTATTAGCTTGGGCTGGTGATAAATTAGGATTAAAATTCTCTACCCCTATTTTTGACGGGGCTACAGTAGAACAAATTGATGAATACACTAAAAAAGCTGGTTTACCACAATTTGGTCGTACTTATTTACGTGATGGTGGAACTGGAGAACCTTTTGATCAACCTGCTACTGTAGGAATTATTTACATGCTAAAATTAGGACATATGGTAGATGATAAAATGCACGCGCGTTCAATCGGACCATATTCATTAATTACGCAGCAACCTTTAGGCGGTAAAGCTCAATTTGGTGGTCAACGTTTTGGAGAAATGGAAGTTTGGGCTTTAGAAGCATACGGTGCGGCTAATGTATTACAGGAATTATTAACTGTTAAGTCAGATGACGTAACCGGAAGAGCAAAAGCTTATGAAGCAATTGTAAAAGGTGAAAACATCCCTACTCCTGGTATTCCAGAATCGTTTAATGTTTTATTACACGAATTAAGAGGCTTAGCTTTAGATATTACCATGGATTAAATCTATTATCAAAACCCCTAAAACGGGGTTTTGATAAAATTTATTTCAAATGAAATTAGCAAAAAAAATCATTAATGTAAAACAAAGAAATTAAAATGGCTTTAAGAAGAGATAATAAACAAAAATCAAATTTCTCAAGAATTACAATCAGCCTTGCTTCTCCGGAGACTATTCTTCGACGTTCAAGTGGTGAGGTTTTAAAACCAGAGACAATTAACTACCGAACATACAAACCAGAAAGAGATGGTTTATTTTGCGAACGTATTTTTGGGCCGGTTAAAGATTACGAATGCCATTGCGGAAAATATAAACGTATTCGTTACAAAGGAATAGTTTGCGACCGTTGCGGTGTTGAAGTAACTGAAAAGAAAGTTAGAAGAGAACGTATGGGCCATATTAATTTAGTGGTTCCTGTTGCTCATATTTGGTATTTTAGATCCTTACCTAATAAGATTGGTTACCTTTTAGGTTTACCAACAAAAAAATTAGATATGATTATTTACTATGAACGTTATGTAGTAATTAATGCAGGTTTAGCAGGCGAAAATGGAATTAATTATTTAGACTTTTTAACCGAAGAAGAGTATTTAAATATTATTGATACGCTTCCAAAAGAAAATGCTCTTTTAGATGATGCTGATGTTAACAAATTTATCGCTAAAATGGGCGCTGAAGCTGTTCAAGATTTATTATCACGTTTAAAATTAGATGAATTATCTTATGATTTACGTCATAAAGCAGGGACAGAAACATCTCAACAGCGTAAAAATGAAGCTCTTAAGCGACTTAATGTAATTGAAGCCTTTAGGCAAGCTAATCAACACGTAGTTAATCGTCCTGAATGGATGATTATTAAAGTTGTTCCAGTTATTCCACCCGAATTACGCCCTTTGGTTCCTTTAGATGGAGGTCGTTTTGCTACTTCTGATTTAAATGATTTATATCGCCGTGTTATTATTCGTAACAACCGTTTAAAGCGTTTAATAGAAATAAAAGCGCCCGATGTTATCTTACGTAACGAAAAACGTATGCTTCAAGAATCTGTTGATTCATTGTTTGATAACTCTCGTAAATCTAATGCTGTTAAAACCGATAGTAATCGCCCTTTAAAATCATTATCCGACTCCTTAAAAGGAAAACAAGGTCGTTTCCGTCAAAACTTACTTGGTAAGCGTGTTGACTATTCTGCACGTTCGGTAATTGTTGTAGGGCCTGAATTAAAATTACACGAATGTGGATTACCTAAAGAAATGGCTGCTGAATTATTCAAACCATTTATCATTCGTAAAATGATTGAAAGAGGTATTGTTAAAACTGTAAAATCTGCAAAAAAAATTGTAGATAAAAAAGAACCAATTGTTTGGGATATTTTAGAAAATGTATTAAAAGGTCATCCGGTGATGTTAAACCGTGCTCCAACCTTACACAGATTAGGTATTCAAGCTTTTCAGCCAAAGTTAATTGAAGGTAAAGCCATTCAATTACACCCTTTGGTTTGTTCAGCCTTTAATGCTGATTTTGATGGTGATCAAATGGCGGTTCACGTTCCATTAGGACATGCCGCAATTTTAGAAGCTCAAATATTAATGCTAGCTTCTCATAACATTTTAAATCCTTCAAATGGTGCACCAGTTGCTGTTCCATCTCAAGACATGGTTTTAGGCTTATACTATTTAACCAAATCAAAAAAGAATTTACCAAACGATGCGGTTAAAGGTGAAGGTCGTATATTTTATAGTGCCGATGAAGTAGTTATTGCTTTAAATGAGAAAAGTGTAGATATGCACGCTCAAATTAAAGTAAAAATCACAAATGCTTTAGAAGGAACTGAATTGGTTACCAAATTAATAGATTCAACTGTTGGACGTGTAATCTTTAATATAGTTGTGCCTCATGAAGTAGGATATATTAATGAACTATTAACCAAAAAATCTCTTCGCGATATTATTGGTATGGTTGTTAAGAAAACTGGTATGGCAAAAACAGCTAAATTCTTAGATGATATTAAAGAATTAGGATTTCGCACTGCATTTAAAGGTGGTTTATCTTTTAATTTAGGCGACATTCAAACTCCAGATGAAAAATTAAAAATAATTGCCGAAGCTCAAGTTCAAGTTGATGAAGTGATAAGCAATTATAACATGGGCTTTATTACCAATAACGAAAGATATAATCAGGTAATTGACATTTGGACTCATACCAATTCAAAAGTTACTAAGAAAGTATTAGATAATTTAAGTACCGACCGTCAAGGATTTAATCCAGTATATATGATGCTTGATTCTGGTGCTCGTGGAAGTAAAGAACAAATTAAACAATTAAGTGGTATGCGTGGTTTAATGGCTAAGCCTCAAAAAGCTGGCGATACCAACACCTCAATTATCGAAAATCCAGTATTATCAAATTTCCGTGAAGGATTATCGATATTAGAATATTTTATTTCGACTCACGGTGCTCGTAAAGGTTTAGCCGATACGGCATTAAAAACAGCCGATGCTGGTTACCTAACCCGTCGTTTAGTTGACGTTGCTCAGGATGTAATTATTAATGAAATGGATTGTGGAACCCTTCGTGGCTTAAGCATGACCGCTTTAAAAAATAATGATGACGTAGTTGAAACATTATATGACCGATTATTAGGAAGAACCGCTGTTAATGATGTTTTCAATCCATCAACAGGAGACTTAATTGTTTCAGGAGGAGAAGTAATTACTGAAGATTTATGTGAATTAATCGAAAAATCTCCCATTGAAACTGTAGAGATTCGTTCTGTATTAACTTGCGAAAGTCGCTCTGGTGTTTGTGCAAAATGCTATGGCCGTAACCTATCTAATGGGCGTTTGGTTCAATTAGGCGAGGCTGTTGGTGTTATTGCAGCTCAATCAATTGGAGAACCAGGAACTCAATTAACATTACGGACATTTCACGTGGGTGGAACCGCATCAAATACTGCAGCATCAAGTGCATTGATTGCTAAACATACTGGTATACTAGAAATTGATGAATTAAGAACTGTTGAACGTTTAAATGCTGATGGTGTTAAATCAAATATCGTTATCGGACGATCTACCGAAATGAGAATTATTGATTCAAACACCGGAATTACATTAACCACAGGAAATGTTCCTTATGGTTCTAGTTTATATGTAAAACCAGGTAATAAAGTAAAAAAAGGTGAATTAGTTTGCGATTGGGATCCATACAACGCAGTTATTGTTTCTGAATTTGGAGGAACTGTTGAATTTGAACACATCAAAGAAAATGTAACCTACCGCGAAGAAAGTGATGAACAAACTGGTTTCCGCGAAAAAGTAATTATCGAAAGTAGAGATAAAACAATGAGTCCATTAATTAGAATCATTGGAAAAAAAGGGGAAGCGCTTAAAACATACAATATACCTGTAACTGCTCACATTATTGTTAATGAAGCATCAAAGATTGAACCTGGTCAAATTTTAGTAAAGATACCTCGTGTAACTGGAAAAACAGGTGATATTACAGGTGGATTACCTCGTGTAACAGAATTATTTGAAGCACGTAACCCAAGTAATCCTGCTGTTGTTTCTGAAATTGATGGAATCGTTTCATTTGGAAAAATTAAACGTGGTAATCGTGAAGTAATAGTTGATGCTAAAACAGGTGAACAACGAAGATATTTAGTTAACTTAAGTAAACACATCTTAGTTCAAGAAAACGACTTTGTAAAAGCTGGTGATGCTTTATCTGATGGTGCTGTAAGCCCAGGAGATATTTTATCAATTAAAGGCCCAACTTCTGTTCAAGAATATCTTGTAAATGAGATTCAAGAAGTTTACCGTTTACAAGGTCAAAAATTAAATGATAAACATTTTGAAACAATTGTTCGTCAAATGATGCGTAAAGTTGAAATTGTTGATGCAGGTGATACAATCTTTTTAGAGCTTCAGTTGATTAACAAAAATGACTTTATGATTGAAAACGACAATGTTTTTGGAAAAAAAGTGGTTATCGAACCTGGAGATAGTTCTGAACTAAAACGTGGTCAAATTATTACTGCCCGCAAATTACGCGATGAAAACTCTCTATTAAAACGCAGAGATAAAAAAACAGTTGAATCAAGAGATGCCGTTCCTGCAACAGCAAATCCAATTCTTCAAGGTATCACTCGTGCTTCATTACAAACAAACAGTTGGATATCTGCAGCATCATTCCAGGAAACAACAAAAGTTTTAAATGAAGCTGCTGTTAATGGAAAAGTAGATACATTGTTAGGATTAAAAGAAAACGTAATTGTTGGTCATTTAATCCCTGCTGGTACTGGTCTTCGTCAATACGAAAAATTAGTTGTTGGTTCTAAAGAAGAATATGAAAGATTAATGGCTAGTAAAGAAGAAGTTTCTGAAGAAGTTTAATTAATATTAAAAAATAAAAAACCTCGTTTAAAACGAGGTTTTTTTTTGGTTAAAATATTTTTTTTTAAGAATTAATTAGCTTCATAAAAGTTTTAAATATAATTTTTAAATCTGTCAACAAACTCATTTCATTTATATACTTTTTATTTATTTCAAGCTTAATTGGCATAATTTCGTTAATATAGGTTTGCTCTGGATTGACTGAATTAGCCAAAATTTCATTTTCATTATAATACATTATTGAAGCAAGATCTGTAATTCCAGGTTTAACGTCTAAAATAGATTTTTGCTCGGAGTTATAAAGATTTACATACTTCCTAACTTCTGGTCTCGGGCCCACTAAACTCATAGTGCCATTTAAAACATTTATCAATTGTGGAAGCTCATCTAATTTATTTTTTCTTAAATAATACCCAAGCTTAGTAATTCTTTTATCATTATTACCTACTGTCAATAGCCCTTTGTTATCTGAGTTTAAAAACATTGTTCTAAACTTATATAACTTAAAATCTTTATTATTTTTCCCTACTCTTAGTTGAACAAAAAAAACACCGCCTTTAGATGTTATAAAAATAAAAAAAGAAATAAAAATAAAAAATGGGAATAAACAAATTAAACCAATCAATGAAAAAAGAATATCTATGCCACGCTTTATCATACTAATTTTGGATAACAAAATAAATTAAAGGTTAATCTAACTATTTAATTTTTAATTTAAATATGGCATAATCAATTAAAAATAATACACAAAATAATTCATCTCAATTTATAAATTAATGGCTACAGAATACTATTAACAGCATTTTTCACAGCATTAATTACAGTATTTTGTTGCTCTGGTGATAAATCATAAAAAACAGGTAATGAAATTTCTCGACTAAAATTATCATAAGTAACAGGATAATTAAGTAAATCATACCCCATACTTTTATAAAAACTTGTAGCAGGAACTGGAATAAAATGAACGTTTACACTCACATCCGCATTAAAAATTTCTTGAATAATTAAATCTCTTTGTTGCTCAGTAATCCCTTTAATACGTAATGGATATAAATGATAACAACTAGTTTTGTTTTTCGTTTCAATCAATGGCAATTCAAAACGATCATCCATCTCAAAAGCTTTTTGATAATTATAAATAATTGACTTTCTTTTTATTAGGGTGTCGTTGTCATAACGTTCTAATTCTACTAATCCAATAGCGGCAGAAATATCTGTCATATTGCATTTATACCCTGCTTCAACAATATCATATTTCCAATTACCTTTTTGAGTTTTGGCTAAAGCATCCTTATTTTGCCCGTGCAAAGTAGAAATACATAATTTGGAATAAATATCAGTATTATTAAAAGGCAATGGCAAATTAAGAGCTACAGCTCCACCTTCGGCAGTGGTTAAATTTTTAACAGCATGAAAAGAAAAAACACTTACATCTGTTAAACTCCCGGCTTTTGATTGATTATAACTAGCCCCAAAAGAATGAGCCGAATCACTCAATATTAAAATCCGTCCCAACATTTTTTGATTTTCACAATTTGCAATAAAAATAGAACTGTATTTTTTGGCAAGAGAATTGATTTCTTCATAATCACAAGGAAAGCCAGCAAAGTCAACAGGCATAATCACTTTAGTTTTAGAAGAAATTACTTTTTCAATTTCTATATGATTAATATTAAAATCATTTGCACAAACATCGACAAAAACCGGGGTTGCGCCACAATGAACTATAACATTAGCCGTAGCAGAATAAGTATATGCTGGTAAAATAACTTCATCACCAGGACCAACACCAAACCAGCGTAACATAATTTCTAAACCAGCGGTAGCAGAGTTTAAACATAAAGTGTTTTGAATACCACAATATTCACTTATTTTTTTTTCAAATAATTTTGTTTTATGTCCTGTTGTAATCCAACCGCTTTTTAAAACGGCTACTACTTCATCACAAATTTTATCATCTACTCTTGGTGGCGAAAATGGAATCATATTTTTAGTAATTATATTATATTAATTTGTGTGGCACCATAACCATATTCCTTATAGGATGCGTCATGATATGTTAGTCCGTTAGTTGTTTTCAAAATAGAAATAATTTCTTGTTTTAGTCTTCCATTGCCAACGCCATGAATAAAAATTATTTTTTTAAAATTTTTAGCTATTGCCATATCTAGTTCCTTTTCAAAACATTCTAATTGTATATTCAACATTTCAAAATTACTTAATCCATTTGTTTTATCAATTAATTCATTAATATGCAAATCAACCTCTTTTTCGAGTGTTTTTAAATATTCTTTATTAGATTTAGATGTTTTTGTTAACGTATTAAACTCTTTTATTCCCTTAAGTCTTTCAATGTCAATAAGACTTAAATCTTGCTCTATCTTTGTAATATCTATAAAATTATCTTTAAGTAAAAAGGCATAAACGGGATATTTAAATTGATCGTGTTTAATAGTTTTTACATTAGATAATAAAGTTTGATTAATAAATATAAGCTCAGAAATAGGAGTTTGAGATTTAAAAAAAGTGTTTTTAAACAGTAAGCATTCGAATTTATGATAATTATATTCAATAAAATAATTAAGCTTAATGGTTCTTAAAAATATTTTTTGATAAGCCCCTACTTCACCATGTTTAATAGTTTGAAAATGATCTTGTTCTTTTATTGAATATGAAAAAAGCAAATTAAAAGATGAAGAATTAAATATATAAATTTTATAGTCGTTGATTAATGAAGGCAATTCATGATCTGGTTCTATTACAAAATATATAGCGTCGTTTAAATTTGTATCAGAGTTTAATTCAATATTCTCAGAATCCTTATCAATAATTAACTCCGTATAAATTGGAACAAGTTGATTTGAAGCAATCGGTATTTCAAAACCATCATTCATTTCAACATAAACAGTAAATTTATCCTTTATTTGAGAAACAACTCCCTCTCCTACCTCGTTTAAAAATCTAACTTTATCGCCAATTCTTAATTTCATTTTAGTGCAATTTGGGCAGCGCCCATTGTTTTAGTTGAATAAAATTTAATTGCAAATTTACGACATAATTCTTCAGTTTTTTTAATGTTATAACTATTATTTGAACCATCTAAAACAATCATCCTTAGAATAGGAAAAAGCTTTATGTCTTTTGGAGATAATTTAACATTGTTACATAAAATAATAGAATTTACTTTTTTTAAATCAGTTTTTGGCCAACATTTTTGATTCGATAAAATTAAAACCGAAAATTTTTTGACATTAATAAAATTAAATGTTTTATACTCAACATTTGTATAATTAAAACTAATAAGATGTGGCTTAATGTGATAATTATAATTTACTTTATCATAAACATTAAAGATAACCTTTTCTTTATTTTTTAATCCAAAAACTGATGCGTTTTTTAAATGATAAATAGTAAGTTGAGATTTATTTTTAGAATCATAACTATCAATAAGCGAAATAAACTGCCAAATTATTATTAAAGAAAAACTAATAATTAATTTCTTATACGATTTCTGTCTTATAGATAAAGATAAAAAAACAATTAATATTGCTAAACAAATTGAATCTATTAAATTAAAATCTATTTTATCAATAAAACCAAAATTAGCTGAATTAAAAAAATCAATAAAAATTATTAAATATTGAATTAAAAAATTAATAGATACATCAGCAAATGGTATATGAATAACAACAAAAAAAGCAAGTAGCAAAACAATAAAAGTAATTGGAACAACCACAATATTGCATATAAAAAACCAGATTGGAAATTGTTTAAAAGCAAATAAGGTTATTGGTAGAGTGCTTATTGTGGCTGAAAATGAGGCAGTAATACTTTGCCATATGTTTTTTAAAACAATTGAATTTGGTTTCCACCATTTACTAAAAATTGGCTGATAATATAAAATACCAAATAATGCAAAATAACTTAATAAAAAACCAATATCCTTAATTAAATAAGGGTTGTAACTAAGTAAAATAAATGCAGAAAATAAAAGTATATTAATTTGATTACGATAATCGCTTCGAAAATAAATTTTACCAATACCTAATAAGTTAAACATAATAACTGCTCTCAATACAGGTGCCGAAAAACCAGTAATTAATGCAAAAAACCATAAAACAATTGTTATCCAAAAAAACTTTAAAAGTTTAAACCTTTTTTTTCGATCTACTAAATCAAATAAAAAACTTAGCACTAAAAATATCAATCCAGTATGTAAACCAGATACAGACAGTACATGTAAAGTCCCTGAATGTGAAAATGCTTCCATAACAGATTTATCAATCTCATCATCATATCCAGTGAGTAATGCAGCACAAATAGAATATGAATTTTTATTTAATAAACTATGTTGTAAAGAATTTAAAATATATAATTTACACTTTAATCCTAATTGCCAAATAAATGAAATAGTATTGGGAATAAATACAAATTCATAATTAGAAGAATCTAAAAAAGCTGTATGATAGATTTGTTTGTAATATAGGTATAGCTTATAATTAAATTCAAAAGGATTTTTAGGCTCTGATACAGGAATTAATTTTGCTTTAATGGCTAATGTCGAACCAGCTTTTATTTGTTTGTTTTTTAATGACTTTTTTAAATAAACAATTAAATCTCCCTTTACATTTATATGTCCATGCTTTTTTTTAACTGATAATACAGTTAAATTACATTTAATGGTTTTTTCTTTTTCAATGGGTAACTCATTTACTGTTGCAATAAATTGAATAGCCGAATCTGATTTTAATACATTACCATAATACAATGGGTTTTCGCTAGTTGTTTGTATATGGACTAAATTATTTCCAAAAAAAACAAAAAAACAGTCAACAATAAATAAAAATATAAACTTTGAAACTAAATTAGATTTAACAAGAATTTTAACTAAAAACAAAACAATGAAAATCAAAATAAACCATTTAATATCAATACCTGGTGTATTTAATTCTATAGCTGCCAAAACACCAACTAAAAACGGAATTAAAATTCGAAAAAATGGTATTGTTTTAAATACAGACATTCTAATTAAAGTTACAAAAAAAAATCCCGTTTAGAAAAACTAAACGGGATTTTGATAAATAAAAACTTTGATTTAATTCAAAATTAATTTTTTATACATTTTTGTTCCATTTATCGAAAGATTAATAAAATAGATTCCTTTAGCTAATTTATTATCTTTATTTATTGTTATAATTTGTTCGCCAGAAGAAAGATCAGAATTTATTTCAGGAAGCATATTTTTACCTAATACATCTATTACATTTATCTTTACTGATTTTGGTTCGCTTAAAGTAAATTTTAAATATGATTCTGAATTACTTGGATTTGGAAATAATGATAAATTTACACTTTTGGTTAATTGATTAATCCCTACATCCTGAGCACCAAAACTAGCAGCATCAATAAAAAAGTTATTTCTTACACCAGTAGATCCTTGTTGAAAATTAAATCGAACAAGTAAACTTTGAGAATTAATATAATTTGGCCAAAATGGATGTTCAGAAATATTATAGGTTTTCCATTCCTCTGTTGTTGATGGGAAAAATGGATTAGGATTAATTCCACCTGAACCCGCTGCTAATTGAGAAGAAGATAAGGTCGCCAAATTAGTCCATAGACCTCCACAATCAGTAGAAACTTGTATTTTTAATACATCATTATTAGTACTAGAACCTCGAGCATAAGAATATGAAAACTTCAAAGAATCTGCTTGATTATTCAAAACATTAATCATAGGCATTTGCAAAATATCCACTTCATTTGCTACTGCTTGTTGTCCATCAATATAATATGACATTGCGCCATCAAACGCAGCTGTATTAGTTTGTTCCCAAGTTACTGTTGCAATTGGAGAATTAATAATCAACCAATCTTGAGGTAATCCTGCATCTTCAAAACTTTCAAAATAAGATCCATTAATTGCTGCCATTCCATTTAAAACGGTTACTGTTTTTACCTTTGTTGTTGATCCTTGAGCGTTACCAACAGTTAATGAAACATTAGTTACTCCCACATTAGAAAAAGTAATACTGGTGATAGAATTATTTGGCGAAATAACAATTGCTGAATTATTTGCGGCCCACTGGTATGATGAAACTGTCCCATTAAAAGAAAAATCTTTCATAGTTAAAGAGCCACCCGAACAAACCGTATAAGAATTATTAATTGATAAAAAATCGGCAGTTGGTTTACACGGAGTTGTTCCATTTACATCGGTACTAATTAAATTTTGAGCTGACCACAAATTATTTCTACCACTTGTAGCAGAAGATAATGCAGCCTGCATTTTAAGAGATTGACCTTGAGTAAAATTTTTTGGACAATTCGAATAATCCATAATATTTTGAACATTTTGATAATATGGATTTTGATTAGAAGTACAAACTATGGCCGAATTTGTTGAACTTGCAGGGCAAGCAGAAAAATTACCTTTTGTATCTGGGGTATCATTAACCCCATCACCGCCGCTCAAAGAACCACAAGAAACGCCAGGATTATTTGTGTTTCCAAAAGTATGGGCTAAATTAAGCCAATGTCCAGCTTCATGACTTAGAGATCTTATATCATCAATATTACTTAAAAAATCGTGTCTATAAACAATTGCATCCTGACTGGCTCCAGTTCCCCAGGTACCTGGTTTATAAGTATAACCAACTATTATACCACCACCTGTAACAGTCCCCTGAGGCACAACTTGTTTTACAATAATTATATTTAAATATTTGGTAGGGCTCCATGTAATTCCAGTGTAATTTGAAGTTAATGATTGATCCCAATCTGTTTTGGTTGAATAGATATGATTTATACCTGTTGTGCAATTACCAGAGGGATCTTTTTTTGCCAACATAAATTTAATATCCGAATTAACATAAAGCGCCTGAAAAGGAGCGAAAATAGATGAAAAATCAGAACCTCCTGCAGAAAAATCTAAATTAATTTGATTGATCGCGTTAATACAAACTGCATCAGAGATATTTTCAGATCCACCCAAATGCAAAATATGAAACACAACAGGAATAGTATATTGAACAGCAGCAGATTTACTTTGGCCTTTTATTTCCAATAAATCCTCGTACTCTTTTTGCATTTTAATTTGATTTTTTTCATAAGCTACTTTCGCTTCTGGGTTTTTAATAAAATACTCTTCCATAGCCGCATAGGTGTTGCAGGGCTGAATTCTTTTTTCTTGTGAAGAAATTAAACTTGGGAATAATAAACCTAAACTTAAAGCAAAATTTAATACTTGTTTTTTCATTATCTACTTTTTTTTATTTTTTTAATTGATTAATTTGATTTAATGCCATCATATCTTTCATAGTTTTTTGCATACCTTCTACACTTCCATCCAAAAATATAACATTTCCTTTACCTTCTTGAGCAAAGTTTTTCACGGCCTCGGTCCACATACTAAATAAAATTAAAGAAGAATCTAAGTCGGCTTCTTCCATTTCTTTTGCTGCACCGGCCATACCCTTTGCAACTTCTTTTCTAAACAAAGCAATTCCCTCACCTTTTAATTGAGAAGCATCTTTTTCGGCTTGAGCTGAAATTTTAATAAAATTACCTTCGGCCTCTGCAGCTTTAGTTCGAGTAATTAGTAAGGCTTGCCCTTCATTTTCGGCAGCAGATTTTAAATTATTACTTGCAACTACTTTTGCCATAGACCTCATAACCTCTTCATCAAAAGTAATATCATTTAATTGCAAATCTATTAAATGATAACCCCAATTTTCGAGCACCTGATCTAACTGATCTTTAACAGCATCTACAATGTCTCTTCTTAAAATTAACACTTCTGATTGTTTTTTTGTAGCAACAAAAGCTCTTACTGAACCTTCTACCGAACGAACCAAAGCTTGCATAAAATTACGCTCATCAATAAATTTAAAAGCAACATTTTTAATGGTTTCTTCGTCGCTATTAATTACTGAATATAGTAACATAGCTGTAAAATTAACATTCGCTTGATCAATTGTAACTGCCTGAAAACCTAACTCTGAACTACGATTTTGAACCGATATTTTTTTAAATACTTTTTCAATAAATGGTATTTTAAAATTTAAACCTGGTCTTAAAATACGACTAAATTTTCCAAAAATTGTTGTGATGGCGATTGTTCCCTGCTGAACAGTAACAAAAGATAAAAAAATAGTTACTGCTAAAAACCCTATTACAATTAATATTTCCATTGATGACATCATTAGATATTATATTTGTATAAAGATATTGAATAATGTTAGTATTTCAAAACATAAATAATGTTTGTAATTATTAAAAATAGATATATATATTTACTTTTTTGTTTGTTTGTTTTTACAAAACACCACTCTCAAGTAATTCAAACTGATTCAATTCCTAAACATGTTAAAGAATACAATAAAGCCTTAACTTTTATCGATTCATCTAAATACGAGCAAGCTTCTAAACTATTAAAAAAAATCATTAAAAAAAATCCAGATTTTTTTGACGCCATAATCAAACAAGCTTTTGTTAAAATTGAATTGAAAGATTATGATGGAGCAGAAAAAGAATTAGAAAAAGCAACAAAAATAAAACCACTTTTTTATGAAACTGAAAAATTAAAAGGTATAAATTATTATTTGAATAATAAATTTAGCAAATGCAAAGTTGCTTTTGACACTGCCCTTTACCTTGCCGTTGAAGATAAAATTGATGACCCTGAAATATACTATTACAGAGCAAGATTAATGTTAATTGGCAAAAATTACATTAAAGCTTTAGAAGCCTGCGAATCGGCGATAGACCTAAAGCCTATTTACGTAAACGTTATGACTTTAAAAGCTGAAATTAGGTTTGAAATGAAAAACTATAACCATGTGATATTCGAAACGAGCGAAGCCATTAAAAATTCTAACGAAAAAAATATAAATTATTTAAACTATAAACTCAGCGCAAAAAGCAAATTCGAAATAAAAGATTTTCAAGGAGCTGTAAATGATTGGAATGTTTATATCCGAAATATGGGGTCTAATGAAGAAAATTTAATTTCAAGAGCAGCTGCAAAAATAAACATTAGCGATTATTCTGGTGCTATTTCTGATTTAGATACCGCAATTAATTTTAATTCTAAAAATCCGGTAAGCTATTGTTATAGAGGTGTAGCAAAGGGTGGAATAAAAAATTATTCTGCAGCACTAAAAGATTTAGATTTTTCGATAAAATTAAAATTTAATTACTCTACGGCTTATTTAAATAGAGCGGCAATAAGAATGGCTCTAAAAGATAAACATGGCGCCTGCGATGATTTAGAAAAAGCTGATGGATTAGGAAATGAAATGGCTTTAAGATTAGTAGAAAAATATTGTAAAGATAAAATTAAACATTAATTCAATTTTGCTGGCACAATTAAATCAAATTTCGGAATTTGCACGTCAAATTGTTTTCCAGTTAATATATCTTTTAAGGTATAAAAACCTTTCATGTATCCAATTTCACTATTTAAATTACAGCCACTATTATATTTAAAGTGACCTCCAGGTTTGATTGTTGGAGTTTCTCCTACCACTCCATCTCCATCTAAAGTATGTTTTTCTCCATTACTATCAAAAATATCCCAATGGCGTTTTAATAATTGAACCGAATAATCTGAATGATTAAAAATGGTAACAAAATAAATAAAAAAATAATGATTTTCGCCAGGCACACTATGTTGAGCATGGAAACTAGATTCTACTGAGATTTCAATGTTATGAGTTGTTATTTTAACCATATCAATATATTTAAACCGAAACTTGTTCTTTTTTAATTATTTGTTTATATAACTTTTCGTATTGTGGTAATATTTTATCTATATCAAACTTTTTTGCCTGATTAAACGCATTTTCTCTAAATTGATTTAATAATTTTTGATCGCTCAAAAGTTTAATAGCCTGTTTTGCCATTTCGTCCACATTACCCAAATCACTTAAAAACCCGGTTTTACCATCTATATTTACTTCTGGCAAACCACCACCATTAGTACTAATAACAGGAACTTTCATAGCCATTGCTTCTAAAGCCGATAAACCAAAGCTTTCAGTTTCAGATGGCAATAAAAATAAATCAGATACACTTAAAATTTCTTTGGGATCAGCTATTTTACCCAAAAAAATTACATCATGGGTTATATTAAGCTGACGGCAAAGTAACTCAATTGATGGTTTTTCAGGCCCATCACCTACCAAAATTAATTTTGCCGCAAATTTATTTTTTACTTTGTTAAATATATGAATTAAATCTTTTACACGTTTTACTTTTCTAAAATTACTAATGTGTACTAATAATTTTTCGCCGTTGGGTGCATATTTTCTTTTTATAGACTCGTCGCGAACCAAATTATATTCTTTTATATTAATAAAATTAGGAATGACTGTAATTTTATTATCAATTTTAAACGTTTTTAAAGTGTCTTTTTTTAAACTTTCAGATACAGATGTAATTGCATTGCTATGATTTAAAGAAAAACGAATAACTGGTTCAAAGGCAGGATCTCTTCCTACTAATGTAATATCTGTGCCATGCAAGGTAGTAACATAAGGTAAATTAATTTTTTTTGACTTTAATATTTGTTGCGCCATATAAGCCACCGAGGCATGAGGTATAGCATAATGAACATGTAAAATATCTAACTGTTCGTATATAGCCACATCTACAATTTTACTAGCCAATACACTTTCATAAGGTTGATAATCAAAAAGAGGATAATCGTTAACGTTAAACTCGTGATAAAATAAATTTTCGCTAAACAAATTTAAACGAAAAGGTTGGCTGTATGACATAAAATGAACTTTATGACCTTTATTTGCCAGAGCTATTCCTAACTCTGTTGCTACTACTCCACTCCCTCCATAAGTTGGAAAGCAAACCATGCCAATATTCATAAAATCAAAATTACAAATAAAAAAACAAGAATAATGTTAAGTTAAACCTAAAAAATCTAAAATTTGATGGCTATCTTTGTGGAAATGAGCTATAAATTACATAGTATTAATGCAAAAGATAAAGTGTTATTAGATAATGGCTCTTTATTGCCTTTGATGGAGGAGTTTTATACCATTCAAGGCGAAGGATTTAATACTGGTAAAGCAGCCTATTTTATCAGAATTGGTGGTTGCGATGTTGGCTGTCATTGGTGCGATGTTAAAGAAAGTTGGGATGCTAATTTACATCCTCTCACCTCAATAAACCAAATTATTACCAACATTTTGACTTATAAAGCAACCAGTGTAGTGGTTACTGGAGGAGAGCCCTTAATTTATAATTTAGAATTACTTTGCAAACAATTAAAAGAAAATTTAATTAAAACATTTATCGAAACATCTGGTGCATATCAACTAAGCGGTGATTGGGATTGGATATGTTTATCACCAAAAAAAAACATGACACCATTGCCCGAAATTTATTTAAAAGCAAATGAATTAAAAGTAATAATTTTTAATTTACATGATTTTATTTGGGCAGAAGAACAATCTAAGAAAGTAAATTCGAACTGTTATTTTTATCTTCAACCAGAATGGAGCAAGCAAAAAGAATTGATCCCCTTAATAATTGAGTATGTGAAAAAAAATCCAAAATGGATGATTAGTTTACAAACTCATAAATACATGAATATTCCTTAATTAATTGTTTAATTCTATTTAAAGAATTATTTCATTTTAAAGTATGCCGATATTGCATCAAAATAACTTTTAGCTACCAAAAAAACTCGAGAATTTGTCTTTATTCCGAATATTTCTTTATCATTTTTCATCAACTCAGTTATTTCAAATTCGTTATCTTGATACAAACTTTCGCCATAAACTAATGGTGAGTTCACCGTTCGACATAAAAGTAAATTACGGGAAAATACCCCAGGCAAATTGGTTGTTAAACATTTATCATTTAAATACGTAGCACTATTTTTATTTGCAATTGGAATGTTTAAATTTTTATGGAAATTTATTACTGTTAACCCTGATATCGCCTCTGATTTTGATAATTGATTTGTACAAAGTAAACGTAAAAAATTTATTTTATTTTCAATCTTATTAAAATTATCAGCAACAAAAGCCCCCCCTATAAAAGCCATGGTATAATTATTTTTTGATGGTTTTAACCAGAGTTGGTTTTTTTCGTCAACATTAAAATGAATTATTATACTTAAATGTGGCTTAAATTCGTTTATGATTTGTGAACGATGAAGCAATTCAAAATCACGAAAAAAATCACGAAAAAAATCATGCTCATCACTCTTTTTTAATTTAAAATAATGTTCGTCGCTAATTAAATTTTTGTTTTTTAAACTATCAAGGACGCGTAATTTATTAGTGTTTATCCAATCAGAATAGTTGCAATTAAAAGAGGTGAAATTTTTTTGAGTTCTTGTTAAAAATACTGTAGCTCCTTTTTCTTCAAGCATTTTTTTTAGTATAAATGCAGTATTAAAGTTTAATTCACTTTCAAATATCTTTACAGAATCATTAATATTAAGAGTGTCTTTTATAAAATAAACATACTTATATTCGATTTTGGCATCTTTTAAATTTGCACCAAAGTGTCCGGGGTCAATAGCAATTCGATAACCCTTTAATGGTAAGAATTTGTTACTAATGATGTTTTTTTTATCTTTTAAATTAATAAATAAACTGTCGCATTTTCGAGCTGATAACTTTTGAATGCCTTTTTCTAAAAAAAAACTTTCTTGAAATAAATAGCTTGTGTTTTCGAAAAAAGACGATATAAAAGACAATTCGTGTTTATAAATAGCAAATTCTTTGGCGCCCGTCTTGTCTAATAAATATATAGCATCCTCTTCAAACTTAACGAAATTATTTAGGCTTGAATTAAAATTCAAATAGCTATCAAATCGATGCCTGCATTGCTGAATAGTTTGAGAAAACGAAATTTTAAATACTAAACATAATAAAACCAATAGATGTTTCATGCTTTATCAAAAATAGAATAATGTATCGAAAATATTATGTAATTTCAAAATGATTATTAAAGTAATGATGTTAACAGATAAAACCATAGCATACATCAAAAAAAAAGAGTTAATTTATCATACCTCTCGGTCGGGTGGAAAAGGGGGGCAAAATGTTAACAAAGTTGAATCTAAAGTTGAATTAGAATTTAATGTTATTAAATCGGAAGCCTTAAATTTAAATCAAAAAAATATTATACTAAAAAAATATGCTCGTTTACAAAATCAATCTTTAATAAAACTAAGTTCAAATATATTTAGAACTCAGTTACAAAATAAGAAAGAAGTACAGCTAAAACTTATTTTACTTTTAAATCAACTATTAAAACCAATAAAAAAACGATTAGCTACTAAGCCAAGTAAAATAAGTAAAATAAATACTTTAAAAGCAAAAAAATACAATAGTTTAATTAAACAATTGCGTAAAAAACCAACATAATCTTTAAATTAAACAAATGAAAGATTATATATTTTATCTACAATAT
>Ga0214919_10001568_pt1 | contig 37062 bp, 44 predicted proteins | sample LL1503_MetaG_FD_177994 | JGI IMG/M metagenome (GOLD analysis project Ga0214919, IMG submission 177994) | Freshwater microbial communities from Lake Lanier, Atlanta, Georgia, United States - LL-1503 | ecosystem: Environmental > Aquatic > Freshwater > Lake | place: USA: Georgia | collected...
AAATAGTATTGAAAATTATTTTAGTATGCTAAAATCACGCTTACAAAAGATAGATGGATTAACACATACAAAACTAAAAGAAAATATTAGCAAAGTTCTCCGTGAAATACCAGATGATAAATATACTAATATATTTAAGGGTGCTTATAACAGAGATACAACATATGTAAAGAAAACCTCACGAATGACACGGAAACTTAAAAATTATAAGGTCTAAAAAATCGGCGTTTTAAATGTGCGAAGGTGTAAAAAAAGTATTGCAAAAGTTGGAAGGAATACTTTTACATCTTTGGACATTTAAAATGCCAATTTTCACGATTATAAAATATATAATTATATATAATTATATATAATTATGTCAAGTAATAAAAAAGACTGTTTAACATGGTTATTACGTAATTACGGAAACCCTAAACATATTGAAACACAAGAATACAAAGAATATGAGACGGAATGTGCTACAAAAGATAATATAAAAGATATTGAAAATTTACATTTATATTTTAATGACAGCAATTTGATAAGGAGCATTTACAAACAAATGAGCATAGATTATGGTTTTTGTTTTTTAAAAGAGATTGAAATTTCAGGGACTACAGATGATATTAAGTTTAAAATATATAGTTCAAAAACAAACAAATTAAATGATTTTACAAAACAACAATATATTTATTCTGAAATTTTACCATGTCAAAATCCTACATTTGCCATTCCATTTAGTGTTTCACAACACGCAAATATGTTAATTATAAATAGAGAAAAAAAAACAGTTGAACATTTTGAACCTAATGGAGAATTTATTGGAGAGATTGGTGACTTACTCACAGTTGCCGCAGAGAAATTAATAAAAGAATTATTTCCAAGTTATACATACATACCTGTTATTTCTTTTTGTCCTGAAACAGGTATTCAAATGGAACTGGCGAGACGATTTCCAGCGTCCAAATTTACTGGTTCATGCGCTATTTGGAGTATGTGGTACGCTTTTCTTCGATTAAGTTCTCCAAATTTAGACCAAAAAGTTATCTATGAATATTCTATTCAAACTGAAGATTTAGATAATCTAAACGATTTTGTAATATATTTGATTAATGCTTTTATATCAAAAGTAAATATAATACGAAATGAAGAAGGACAACCTATGAGTGTAGATGGTAAACAAATGAAAGTATTTAAAAAAATAACATATGATAACGGAGATATTTATGAAGGACAAACCATATTTTATAACACAGGAGAAAAAGAAATCTTTATTCCATTTGGAAGAGGAACATTATTCGTTTCTGTACTTAATGAAACTTACGAAGGATCTTTTGTAATGGGAGATATAATTGAAGGAACATTAACAGATAATGAAACAGGAGAAATAATATTTAAAGGGAAATGGTCTGATGGTAATCCTATACTACCTACGAGTAAATCTAAATCTAAAACCAAACGACGTAAGATAAAAGGTGGTGTATCTAAAAAACGAATGAATACGTATCTGAAAAAAATAACAAAAAAAAATAAAAAAATATAAAAAATCGGCGTTTTAAATGTGCGAAGGTGTAAAAAGGTTGCGCCAAACACACAACACAACGGTTTTTAAATATTTCTATACGATAACCGCCTTATCTGCTTCATCCTCCCCAACGTCCTGGGATGTATCTACATAATAATACTCTAATGCTACTTGTTGTTCATATTCTTTTAAAGCCACGAGAGGGTCTGTGTGTATAACCGGTTTGTCTTTTAATTTAATATCATGACTGCCTATTCGAACCGAATTATATTCTTTGGTCCAATCCGAATCACAATCCCGTAGCCTTAACATGGCTTTGACAAATTCACTTGTATCGGCTAATTCTTGACTAATCTGTGAGTCATCCGTCTTGTCGGCGTGTCTTCCTAACAACATTTTTGTTTTACCTACAAACAGAGCAAATTTTACTATACCGCCTTTTTCATATCGGCCTTTTTCATCAATGGTTATATTTGTAGCGCCAATTTTAACGGGTTTAAAAGATGGATGCCAGATCGCATTACGCATGGCATGTTTATAAGTGCTAAAATAATAATATGGACCAAAAGAAGAATAAGAGCCTTGTCTACTTAAACCCAAACTTGCCACCGCGGCAATTTTTTTGTAATAATTACCGTAATATCCTACTTCTGGGGTTTCATATACATTACCTGAATTATCATAAAGAAAAAACAATCTATTATGTTCTAATAAATATGTTGTAGCAAATATATTTATATCTAAATGTAAGACGTGCTTATAATTAATAATTTCCGAGGGCAATAACCACCACCAATCCGCATCGTATCTACATTGTTCTATGGTCTCTGGAGCAATGCTATTATACTGTAAAACCAACATTAAATCCCCGTCGTATTCAATACATCCTTTATATTCAATATCCGGCTTCCAATCGTCAAATACGACTTTAAATTTGCTCAACACATGATTAATAAGATTATTTGTTTCACTTGTACCTGCACTTGTACCTGCACTTGTACCTGCACATGTACCTGCACTTGTACTTACATAATCATTTATTTTGAAGAAATCTAATTGATTATTTTCATATTTATACAATAAAAACATGATAAACGGATACATTTCTTGAGTATTAACTTTATACATACACACACGGATATTTGTATATGCTTTCTTTGATATAATTGTGTCCAGTGTATTCACCAGGTGTGTATAAGTTTTAATATTACCTTCTAATGGAGATGTATCAATATTATTTGTTTCTTGTTTTTCTTCGGAATCTGATTCTGATTCTGAGTCTGTGTCTGAGTCTGAGTCAATATCAATTATACTGACTGCTTTATTATTTATTTTTTTAAAATTAAATTTGTCATTTAATGTGTTTTTGATTGTATTGCTCAACATATACAAAATACCTATATATTTTTCGTGGGTTTTAGTCGAATACTTTCTTTCAAATTCATCGTTCGATTATCTAAAATAAAATTAACTATTTCATCCGTAGGCACAGAGGCGTTATTAGCAAAATATTTTTCTAGACTGTCCATCAAATGTTTCTTATTCAGGGGTCCTTTTGTGTTGTTTTGCGTATATATTATCTTACCATCACTTATATCAACACAATCAATTTCATTCTTCTTCATAATATCCACTAATACACTGGTGAGTTCATTTTTGCGCTTTCGCCTGTCCTTTAATTCTTTTTGTAATATTTGCATCTCTTTGTCAATTTGTAACCAACTCTTTATATTTAGTGATAAATGTTCTTTACTTGCCATTTACTATATACTAATTAATAAAATGTTTTTAATTAGTATACTTTTTAAATTAGTGTCAATTTATTTTCAAAAATTCTTTCTACTAAATTTCTTTTTGTTCCGCCTACCTTAAGTTTATTTAATCTTAATAGTTGTTTCAGTTCAATTAATGATTTTGATTTCAATAATTTATTCATTTCATTTGTCCACTCTATAGAAGTTTTTTCTTGTATATCACCTTGAACTTTTAAATAATGTTTTTTGCAATAACTATTTGTACCTATTGCATTTGTACCTATTGCATTTGTAGAATTTGTAGAAGTTGTCCCTATATATAGCGCAGTTTTATCACATTTTGTGCCACATTTTACCCAGTCGCATTTAATATTATTATCCATACAATATTTAAATGGATAATTTACACCACTAGTCTTTTCAATACGTTCGCTTGGTATATAAGGCAATATTTTTTCATAGACTGTTCGACAGTAGGGGCATTTTAATTGATTCACTTTTAATGTGCGTGATTCGAAGGTACTCTTTTGTTTTTGTTTACATAATTCATTGTATAAAGGTATGTAGTTGAATTTATGTTCGCACGGTAAATTAATATGGCTTTTAGTCAAAACCTGCTGTGAAATTAAACAAACATTAATATCTAATTCTGCATCATCACATAATGCCGTTTTAAAGTCGAGATTGTCTTCAATTATATAATTCATATTAGTATAATTCATATTAGTATAATTATAAAATTATCTTTATATAATAATAATAATATGAAAAAAAAAGATTGGGGCAATGCTATTTGGTATTTATTTCATACGTTAGCACATAAACTTAAACCAGAGCATAGTAATGAAACTGTAGTATTATTCTCACATATAGCGAGTATTTGTAGTAATTTACCCTGTCCTGATTGTCAAGAACACGCTTCTAGAATATTAGCATTGACGAATCGAAAAGCCATCACGTCTTCCCAGGAGAGTTTGAAACAATTCTTATTTACATTTCATAATATCGTAAATAAAAAAATTAAAAATCCAGAGTTTTCAAAAGAAGCTTTAAATGCAATGTATTCAAAAGCCAATACAAAAAATGTGGTGACGCATTTTATTAATATAATGAATGCCAATATGAATAACGATAAATTAATGATGACCTCATTTAGGAGACAAAATTATATGAATACGTTTACAAATTATATAAATGCAAATGGGTATAAGTATAACGCATAACAACCCAACCTTTTTGAAAAAGGTTGCACCAAAAACAACCTTTAAAAAGGTTGCACCAAAAACAACCTTTAAAAAGGTTGCACCAAACAATAAAACATGCTTGGTAAATAATTTACACAGTATAAACCATATACGGGACTAAATAAATGCTAAATATAAGAATAATTATATTTGCATTTAATGTCTTACCTTTCAAGTATGTTGCTATAAGAATTGACGATATAATCATCAAACTATCTGCTATAATGGCGCCTGTACCTTTTTCTGTACCATAGTCTTTGAAAATATCTAATATTTGGCTTTTACCTCTTTGAACAGACGTTGAAAATAAATAAAAAAGTACATCATGTGTGATTTGTATAAGCACTGCTAATATCACGAACTTAAATAAACTATATTTTGAAAATATGTAAGGATACAAAAAACGTGTAAGGATTATACCAATAACTATAATTAACACGTCTGCTATTACTGCGCTTAGAGTCAATCTTCTATACCAATTGTTCAATACCTTTGATTTAATTAATCCTTTGATTAATAACATTATTACAAAAATATCTGTAATAATCACCGAATTTAATATAGGCAAATAATCAGATACATTGTTAAAATTACATATATCAACCATATATATATTATATATATAATAAGCTTTTGAAATGTAAAAGATTGATAGGTTATATTTTGGTGCAACCTTTTTTAAAGGTTGTTGTCTTGTTTTTGGTGCAACCTTTTTTAAAGGTTGTTTTTTGGTGCAACCTTTTTTAAAGGTTGTTTTTTGGTGCAACCTTTTTTAAAGGTTGCTAGACTACATTACTCGACACGAGCTCACCATTTTTATATACCGAACATTTAAAGGATTGTTTAGAGGGTCGCGAGCATACCACGTTATTACTCTGGAGTTCATCAAAGTATAAGAGTGAATCGTAGCCGGACATATGAAACAATGTATACCAGGTAGCGCCTAAAACAAATCCGACTAATGCACCTAAAAATGTCCCTCCGGCCGTGGTGCATCTTTTATTGACTTTGGTAATACCATCAAGTACCAATAAACATAAGAGAACTGCCAGTATCACATAATTCATTTGATTATTATATCGCATGGGTAGAACTAAATAAGCAAAAGTGAAGGCAATAAATAAACTTGTCGGTGCAGGACTATTAAAATGATTCATAAAAGGAATATTGATAAAATCACAGGAGAATGACGCGGTTTCATCTTTTTTGCTACCGATTTGATTCATAAGAAAAATATTTATTACAACGGCAATTAATACACCTGCTAAATAGACTAGACCTTTTAAGTTTTGATTGAACAGAGACGACATTACCAGAAAGAATCCCAATAATAAAGGTGACATGAGAGAGAACAATTCTAACATATTGGCAAAATTTAATTGGATAGCCATTTATATATACACTTTTAAAAAAAGTGTAGCAAAATTATACTTTGAAAATTACAGCAAAATTATACTTTGAAAATTACACTTATATTATCTTCACGCATTTTATTTTGTAAAAAAATATATTGTTATTACACTTATAGATATCAGTATTAATTGCTGTAATATCATGAATAGTTTACCATATATTGAAATAGGTAAAATATCGCTTATACCAACGCCTGCTTGTATTGTCGTGCTAAAAAGCAAAAAATCTATTATTGAATCTATTTTTGATTCACGATTATAATTGTTAAATTTATTTTGTTTATTATTATCAAAATGAATTGAAAAGTAGTAATAAAAAAAAGCAAAGAATATTATACACAAAACATGTATTGCTAATGTCTGTAAAACTCTTCTCATTAATATACTAATATATTTAATTTGTTAATGCCTTTAAACGGCCATTATAAAATTGATTTTATTTTATCTTTTATACTTATAAAGTATTTAAAAAATGAGTATAATTGAAGTGCAACCAATAATTGTAAATGCTAATGGCGCAGAAGATTTATTTGGCGATGAACCCGGAACACCACAATTTTACATGGTGAAGAAAATACTATATAAACACTTTGGAGAAGACAATATCTGGGTGTGTTGGAATTATCTTACCTCCAAATTTAACATTGAAGGTAAGGATAAAGATGCAGGGTGCGATATGACGCATGATTATATAGACCAAATAGACACCATCTATGAGCCCTTACCTGAAACATTCTATAAAGGTAATCATCTGAAATTTGAAATAATTAATATTCAATATTAAATATTCAATATTAAATAATCGAAATTTTAATCTTCAAACACCTCTAATAATACCGCATCAATATGCGCAACGGGAATAAACTTAATATCCTTGAATAACCGTTTCTCTCCGTATTTGTTCTGTATTTTTATAAAATCTTTCCAATTATCTTGAGGAAATAGAAACGTTTTAACCCCAGCTTTTATACCTCCCAAAATTTTCAGTTCTAATCCACCAATCGCCGTCACTCTCCCACTCAAACATATTTCCCCGGTAATCGCTACATCATGTTTTATCTTTTTTTGCATTAATAAACTATACATTACAACCGTTATGGCCGTACCGGCTGAGGGACCATCTTTGGGCGTCGCGCCCTCCGGTAAGTGGATATGCATTCCTATGTGTTTGTCAGCTTCTAGTAACTTCTTATTGTCCTCCGGTAACAGTGTCCACGCCAGGGTTTTTGCCACATTCATACTTTCTTTCATGACATCTCCTTGCATACCCGTAAGTTTTAAGTCCAAAAACGTGCTAGCTGGAAAATAGTTGGCTTCGATTGGTAAAACACCACCTTTCCCTAGGGAATTTGCCCATAAGCCACTAATAATACCTACTGCGGATGTTGTATGAATTCGTGCCTGTTTCACTTCGTCACAGTCTTTTAAATATTTCTCTCTAATATCATGTTTTGTGATGTTAATAGGAAAATTATATTTCTTATGTTCAATCGAATTATTATAAAATATAGTAGTTTTCAACATTTCCAAATTAATTTCCCCAACAATATCAAACATTAATTCCTTTAATTTTCTAACACCCGATTCAGCTGTGTACTCTTCAATAATATATTCGATTTCCTCCTCCCCGATTATAACAATATCTTGTAAACCCATTTTTATATATATTTCGGGTAAGATGAATTGTTTGGTAATGATTATTTTATCATCTAAAGAGAGGTTATCGAATTTGATACGATGTATCCGGTCCAACAATATTTTGTCAATTAAATTCGCATCGTTATAGGAGAAAACAAACAAAATATTTGAGACATCAATATCTATGCCATTAAAATATTTATCTTGAAAGGAGTCGTTTTGTGTAGGGTCGACTAAATGAGTTAAAATGCTAATAATTTCTTTCCCGTGTTCTGTTTTGCTCACTTTATCTAATTCGTCAATAAATATAATCGGATTCATGCATTTAGTTTCCATCAAAATGTCCACGATTTTCCCCCACGTTGAACCGACATATGTATAATTATGGCCTTCTAAGGTGCTCCCGTTGGCGGAGCCACCAATCGCTATGAACGCAAAGGGACGTGATACACCTTCCGCATCTTTCAAACAATCGGCAATCCCTTTTTTTGCTAAAGAGGTTTTTCCTACCCCCGGTGGCCCCTCAAACCCAAAACAGTAGCCTTTATTTTCGCCATTTACCCACTGTCCAATAATTCGTTCTAATTGCCGTTTGGCGTTAGTGTGCCCATATACCGCTTTATCCAAGGTCGTAGTAACATTCGTTAAATAAGTCGAGCGTTCCAAATATTTTTTATCTATAGTTTGGACATTATTGGTGATTAAATCAATTAGATGTAATTTTTTTTTGATAAGGTAGAATTTCTCATCATCATCAAAATATAAATTAATATTAGAAATATTTTTATTTTTGATGTTTACAATTGCATTATTTATTTCTTCCCGTAAATCAGGGAGTTTTCTGTTTATATATTTTATTTTTTTTTTCATACAATCAATTTGTTGGGTTTTAATTAAATTATTTATATTTGTTATAATATCTATTAACGTTTTCTTGTTAGCATTATTTATAGTAGTTTCGATTAATACATATAACTCTTCATATAAATTCCCTATTACCTGCGTTTTCAATACATGTGCATATGTTTGTATTTCTATACTGTTATATGTTCTTTTGCAGGGTATCTGATGTTCTATACCCGACATTTGTTTAATTAAAGTATTAAACAGGTGTATACATTCTTGGTTGATGCGTACAATAGGCTCTTCTTTTAAAACCTCAAAGGGGATTTTCAATAATCCATCCAAATAATGTCGGGCTTTTGATCCAGAGTCCTCGTTTTTTGCTTTTATTTCTTTTAATTTTAATATAGCTTTTTCCTTTACATTATCTGTTGTCTTTAATAAACATATACGTTGTTCTAATGGTATGTTATTAATATCCACATTTGATATTTTTTTGGTATATGTTACCGTTTCTTTCATTGCTGTATGGAATAATTGTTTCATTTTAAAAGGGAAACTATCAAAGAGCAACGTTTGCTCGGCCGTATCAATAACTCCGCTAACGTCATTTGATAATAAATCATAGAGTAAATATGCCATAAACTGAAACTCTTGATCTTCGGTATGGATTAGTAAGCACATCAATTGTTTACGTTTATTATATAAATCCAATTTGATAAAATCTGAAATGAGTTTATCTATAGAAGTTTGTTTGATAATATTTATACTATTCACGTATTCATTGTATTTGTTATGTATATCTGGTTCATTATATATTAATATATCTTTCAACGTGAGACAGTGTTTATACGTGTCAAACATGTGGGTATGTAAATAATCATACCACTTATATATTTCCTCATCAGCTGTGGAGTCATAATGTACCGAGTTACCAGTTATATCATTATAACTAATTATCAACAATTTGTTTGTTATATAGCCGTCATTTAAAATATCTAAACATATATCTTCAACAAAACAATTAATAATGACCTGTTGCGTTTTATAATGTATCGTTAACTGAATGCAATGGACTTTTGTATTAAAACGTTTATATTCATTGTCTTCGCTCGACTCATTTACATCAGCACATTCAACTGTTATAAACTCTGCATTATCTGTGGTTTCATTTATAGTATAACTAATGGGATGTGCATAGGTATTAAGTAAATGATATTGCGCAGAATTCTCTATATTTGATAGAGAAAAGTCATCGAAACATAAATATAATATATCTGCGATTTGTTCTGTGCCATAGGTTTTTATATTTAATTGTAAATCTGTAGTTATTTCTTGCAAAGCTATTTTAAAAGACTCTTCATCTATATTTGTATTATTTTCTAATAAAGCTAATATATTCTTAAGATTTACAGATATATTTTGTAATACTATTATGCAATTATATACATCACGCGTGTCAACAATATATAATAATTTATATCTTTGAATAGATATAAATGTTTTCTTAACTATGGATAATAATTTATGTATTGTATTGTTTGACATGTTGTATATACTTTTGCAATACTTTTATTAAATACTTTTATTAAAAGTATATATAAAGATATATATAAAGATATATCGTGTATATATTTAACGAGACGATATGGGTATCCCTAGTTACTTCTCGCATTTTGTTCGTCAGCATAGGCGAATTATAAAACAAATTAATACTAACCCTATTAATAATCTCTATCTAGATTGTAACTCTTTTATTTATGATGGGGTAAATAGTGATAGAACAAATAAGAATGAGGACGTTTTAATTAAATATGTTTGCGACAAACTTATATATTATATAAATTTGTTGAAACCAAATAAACGTGTATTTATTGCATTTGACGGAGTGGCACCAGTTGCAAAGTTGAATCAACAGAGAAAAAGGCGTTATTTATCCTGGTATCAAACGCACTTTACTGATGATAATGATAATGATTCTAACTGGAATACAGCCGCTATTACTCCAGGCACAGAGTTTATGGCTAGACTTGCTATTGCTATTAAAACGCGTTTTCAGAATCCGAAAGAATTTGGTTTAGAAAAGTTCATTATTTCCTGTGCCGATGAGGTGGGTGAAGGCGAACATAAACTCTTTGAATATATCCGGGCAAATAAAGAGTATCACGCAGAGAATGTTACCGTCATTTATGGGTTAGATGCGGATTTAATAATGTTAACCCTGAATCATTTGCATATCAGTGATAAATTGTATTTATTCCGTGAAACACCGGAATTTATTAAGAGTATTGATAATACATTGAATCCAAATGAATTGTATTTATTGGATATTCCAGAGTTTGGGAAAAGTATTATTACCGATTTTTCAAATGGTACGGGTGTTTCAAATGGTATAAATGATATAAATAAAATTAACGATATGATTTTATTAAATGATATAAATAAAATAAATGATTACATCTTTCTCTTTTTCTTTCTAGGCAATGATTTTATGCCTCATTTTCCGGCATTGAATATACGTACAAATGGAATAGAAATATTAATAAATGCTTATAAACACGTTCTGAATGCGAAAAATCTGAATTTAATAGCATCGGGGAAAATACAGTGGAAGAATTTGCGTCTTTTAATTGAATATTTAAGTGTGAATGAAGTGACATATATAAAAGAAGCCTATACGATGAGAGAAAAACAATCAAATATTAAAAAATATAATAATAAACCTTTGACAAAAGCGAAAGAATTAGAAAATACTCTCCTTAATTTGCCGACGACAGACCGTGTCGCTGAACAATACATTAATCCCCAGGAAACCGGCTGGGAAGCACGGTATTATAAATTATTATTTGATATAAGAATCGATGAAGAACGACGAAGGGAAATATGTCAAAATTATTTAGAGGGATTAGAATGGACCTTTAAATATTATAGTTCAGGCTGTGTGGACTGGCGATGGACCTATAAATATGATTATCCGCCATTATTAGTGGATTTGTTGAAGTATGTGCCGTATTTTGATGCCACTTTATTTAATAGTTCTAGCGCACAGAATAAGCCTGTGACACCCATGGTGCAATTAAGCTATGTCTTACCAAAACAAAGTTTGTATTTATTGCCGAATGGACTGGGATCACATTTATTAAAAACAAAACCCGAATGGTTCGGGGACAATTGCGAATTTCAGTGGGCGTTTTGTAAATATTTTTGGGAAGCGCATGTGAAGTTGCCGGAGATTGATATAGACGCGTTAGTTGAACTATTGTAAAATTGATTTGAATATCATATTTTATAATACAAGTAACCTGAACAAGAGACAGAATAAAATGGCTGAATGGTATGATGCTAACGGAAATGCTGTTGTGGAAGCTGTGCAGAACAATTACAAGTGTAACTGCGGGTGTAATCTGGAATTTATAGATTACGAACCCGGGTTTGATGTATACATCGGGAACAACTGGCTAATTACGGCCAACGCTATGGTGAATTATAGTTGGCAGAGGTATATTTGGATGCATGAATTTAAGGTATGGAAGGACTTTCGCGAAGATATCATTCTCAACTACAATGACACCCTAAATAATGTGCCTATGAACGCGGAGGATGCGCCCTGGATACATTTGTACAATGTAAATGTCGCAGGTAAAGAGCATATACCGCTAAATGAAGCAATATATTACCAATATGTTTATTAATATATAAAGAATAAAACGATATAAAAACTTCTTATGCTATTAGTATAATAGCATGGCTTCTCAAAATACCAAAAAAATCATCACATCTATGACCCCGACAGATTTACAACAGTTGCTGGTACAGGCTACAAACTCATTAATTGTTATTAAATTTGGTGCCGAATGGTGTAAGCCTTGCAAAATGATTAAACCGACATGTGATGAGTGGTTATCAACGTGTCATCCTAATATTATATATGCCGATATTGATATAGATGAGAGTATAGATTTGTATATAGCGTTTAAAAATAAAAAAATGATTCGGGGCGTGCCGACGATTTTCGCGTTTAATACACAAAAATCGCGTGACCAATGGTATATTCCGGATGATTCGGTTGTGGGTGGGGATATAAATCAGGTTAAGGCTTTTTTTTCGAGATGTAGTAGAGTTTTTTGAAAGTGTTTTCTAAAAATGTAATTGTAAAATATGCGCTTATTTTGCCACACTTTTTCTAAAAGTGTTTTCTAAAAGTGTTGAATGGACTTAAACATCGACAACTACGAATTAAAGGATTTACTCGCTTTATTTAAACTAGATTTTGAATTTAACGAATATGATTTGAAACAAGTGAAAAAAACAGTCTTACAAACCCACCCCGATAAATCCAATTTAGACAAGGAATATTTTTTATTCTTTAGCGAAGCATATAAGATTATTTATTCTGTTTATCAATTTCGTCATAAAAGTACTACATCGCCAAATACCTATAATACATCATATTATGTAGAAAAAGACGAACAAAAAGAGGCGTTATTGGGTCAAATGTCGACTAAACCGAATTTTAATAAACTATTTAACGAATTATTTGAGCAACATAAATTACACGATAACGACGCGGATACTGGGTATGGCGATTGGTTGAAATCGGATGAAAACATGGACACCAGAGAGACCACTTTAACGGGTATGAATGCGACGTTTGAAACAAAGAAAAAAGAAGTAAGAGCCCTGATAAAGATGGACGGTATTGAGGATTATAGTAGTGGAAGCGCCGGGCAATACGATTTGACTAGGGATAAGCCGGAATACTATTCTTCTGGTTTGTTTAGTAATTTAGGTTATGAGGACTTGAAGAAGGCCCACGTGGAGAGTGTCATCCCCGTCACGCACGAAGATTATTTGCGAAGACCCAAATATAACACCGTAGAAGAACTACAACGTAGTAGCGATTATCAAAATATCGTGCCTTTAGCTCTATCCGAAGCGAAGGATTTTTTAAAGCAAAAAACATATAATGATAGTAAAAATGATGTGCATAGAGCGTTTAAATTGGCCAAACAGGATGAAGAAGCGCGGAAGGCGAACGATGGATGGATGAGTCAGTTTAAAAAATTGACTTTATAAAATACTTTTATTAAAAGTACAATAATATATTTTGCAATACTTTTATTAAAAGTATATATAAATGGCAAATGTAGAAAACGTTACATTAACAGTAACAAATACGGCAGGAACAACAACGACAACGACAAATACTTTATCAGCAGATGATATAAGTGCTATAACTGATTTAATAAATAACGAAACAAACGGTACTAATAAGTTTAATGAAACAGGTATTATTGTTGGGGCAAGTTTATTAGGTGGGGGTTTAGTAATATCTATAGCATCGATGGTTTTACAAAGTAAACGTGATTATAAATACAAACATGAAACAAAAAATTTATGTACAATGTTAGCTATTCCTTTAATAACTAGTGGGTTGATAATAACAACAGTATTTTCATTACATCATAACAAAACACAAAATGAATTATTATAGACATTTATAAAAGTCTGTTTTTGCGATTCTACTACGTTTTATACTTTTATTAAAAGTATATTAAAAGTATATTTTTGCTATACTTTTATTAAAAGTATATTAAAAGTCTATTTTTGCTATACTTTTATTAAAAGTATATATATAATGAAGTATTCTAACTATATATATACTTTAATTCTATCCCTTGTACTTGGTTTCTTCTATAATCGTTATAAACGTTTTGAAGATAATGATGAAGAAAAAATCAGCTATGGCATGGTAGAAAAATATTTAATTAATCATGGTGATACCAATGAAAATGACCCGGCTTTAGCCAAACGTCAAAAGCCTATATTATGGATTCATATGAATTATGATATTAATGCCCGGTGGTGGGCTAGTTTCTATTCCCGGAATTCGATGGATTTGAATCAACCGTATCTTTATTTAACAATAAAATCGATTATCGACGCATGTGGTAAAGACTTTAACATTTGTTTAATTGATGACGAGTCTTTTGGTAAAATACTTCCCGACTGGACGGTAAATGTGCCCTCAATTGCGGACCCTATAAAATCAAAGATGAGAGAACTCGCTTTGGCTAAAATATTATACAAATACGGGGGTTTTTTGGTGCCACCTTCCTTCATTTGTTTCCAAAGTTTATTTCCCATGTACAATTATTATACTGCTAGAAATCCTATGTTTGTGGCCGAAATGTTAAATAAAACTACCACTGCCAGTCAACTCTTGTATTTTCCGAATACGAAATTTATGGGTTGTTTAAGAGAATCCGTGGTAATGTTAGAGTATATTAACTATTTAGAAAATATGATCTCGCAGGATTTTGTCGATGAAAGCAATATTGTCGGGGCCTACGGGCGGTGGTGTTATGAAAGAAGTTTAACTGGTGCTGTGGGAGTAATACCGGCCGAACAACTCGGTATTAAAGATGCTGAGGGATCATCGATAGCGATTGACCGCTTAATACAAAATACATACGTGCATTTAGCGGGGAATGTGGTGGGATTGTATATTCCGGTGGATGATATTATAAATCGCACCGCCTATAATTGGTTTGCTCGATTGTCGGCTAAGCAAGTCTTACAGTCGGATACGACAATTGGAAAATATATATTGATAACGAGGTAAATAAAAGTAAATTTAAAAATAATAATAAAATATTTTATTATTATTTATGGTATTATTATTTATGGTATTATTATTTATGGTATTATTATTTATTATATATTTGCAATTTTTGCAATCTGAGTTGTTGTAAGTTTGCTTAGTTCTGTCAGTTGATCTGTGTTTATACCCTTTAATGCTGTCAGTTGAGCTGTGTTTATACCCTTTAATGCTGTCAGTTGATCTGTGTTTATATCCTTTAATGCTGTCAGTTGAGCTGTGTTTATATCCTTTAATGCTGTCAGTTGAGTTTTGTCAATACCCTTTAGTGCTGTCAGTTGATCTTTATCAATTCCCGTTAGTGCTGTCAGTTGATCATTTGTTAGCGACGAAATAAGTTCTATGTTAGCAGTAGAAATTTTTTGTAACGAATCGATTTGACCACCATTAATAAGTGTTTTTAATGAATCTACTTGTTTAGTTGTAATGGTTCCTAACGAATTAACAGTATCTAAAATACTCGACTTTACACCTAAACCATCTAATATAGGCTTTGTTATTACGGATGTATCTTTAAGTAATAAATTAACTCCACCGGCAACCGCTCCGCCGATCGTGCCTACTAGTAAACCACCCGATAATTGAGGAAACACACTACCGCCTAATATATCAAATACTTTATTCGCATTTATTGTTGTCGATGATGATGACGAATTTGTCCCGGCTTGAGTAAAAATACGGGCGGCTACATTTATACCGTTTAAACCTAGTGCAATACCGGTACTTAATACAGGTGATGTAATAATAACGGATTTGGGATCAGCTGATACTTTATCAAATAAATTTGTTACATTTTTATACGTGCCGTCGGTTAATTGTACATAAGTTAGATACCCGGAACTCCAGGCACTTGCTAAAGAGATGGTAGCAGGATAGTAATTCCTTAATGATTTGTAAAAATTTGCGGCACCTTGTTGAGATTTTCTCGATTTGTCGCTTGTATTTGTGGTTAAAGCAATGTCTATTATTGCGGTTGATAAAGTAAATGCGAGTGGTCCATACGACAGTAAATATTGGGTTGGAGTAGGCATTATATATAATAGCCTTAGAAATTTGTTGTTTTGATACAATTTATTCTATTTATATATTACATATTCAATTTCATAACTAGATTTATCATATACGAGTCTTGATTCATAATTAATATTATGTGCATTGCATAATTGCCGTATTATTGTAAGAAAATTTTTATAATTCATTGTTCGTTCGATATATATTTTTTTTGACGCATAATAATAATCTTTTAATAATGTGGTAAAAGCTAAAATAGTGCTATTGTATTCTGTTTTTTTATATAAGAATTTATTAATTACAAAATAGGTATCCTTTTCAATGAAATTATTATTTAAAAACTCCCAGAGTATTGTTATCGGTACTTCATATTTAAATAATTGATTGTTTGTTTTATTTGTAATAAGTATTTCATTTATATTATTTTCAGTCATGATATTATAAATATAATGCTATTATATTATTCGTAAATAACGTTAATTCAATCTCATCTTCATGTATAGTATTAAACACCGTTATATATTTACATATATATGGTATTATCTTATATTTCTCTTCTTCTGTTAGAAGCGATGTGGTTTTCACATACATAAAATAATTGTCTAATATATCCATAACCGAATATCCTCTCTCAAATATAGCATAAAGTATTTTAATAGCTGCTTTAATGTCTTTATCTCTCTTACAGTAATTAGTATAGAGATCGAATTCATTGAAAGAAATATTAGTGCACATATTAATCGCTAATTCCATAGTAATCTCTGTGTTCATCAACTTGAATTTTTCTAAATAATTGGCAAGAATTCGAATTGAATTATTACTAATGGATATAATATAATCTTCTACTTCAGGTGCAATATGTATATTCTCATTAATGCAGATATGTTGTATAATCTTATGTAAATTTTCTGTAGATAAATGCTTTATTTTAATAATATTCATACGTGATTGTAAACTATCAATTACTTTCAGAGTATTACTACAGGACGCGATGCAGTGCACATTATTGCTGTATTTATCAAGTGTACTGCGAAATACTTGTTGTCCTTGATCATTTATTGTATCCAAATCATCGATTATAATTATTTTTTTTCTATTATGAATCAAAGAAGAGGATTGACAGAAAATTTTCATTTCATTTCTGTAATAGGAAATGCCTTGTTCATTTAAATTGTTAATAAAGAGAATATTTTCTTTATTCACCTTACCATCGTAATATTCATTGACTATGGCGTTTAACAGAGTGGTTTTGCCTGTTCCTGACGCGCCAAATAATAATATATTTAAATTATTAATATCTATCATGGCTTTAATAAATTGTAAAGTTTGTGTATCATGGTCAAAATCTTTCAATAATGTTGGTTCATATTTATATAAAATAGATTTATTCATTTTAGACTGATTCATTTTAGACTGATTCATTTTAGACTGATTCATTTTAAACTGATTCATTTTTAAGTATATTCGTTAATAAGTATTTAAGTTTATGTATTATCATTATAATAAAATGAATGGAAATAGGAATAATGAAAATCCTGATTTGTATAATATATTAGGCGTTACTAAAGAAGCTACGCAAGAAGATATTAAAAAGGCTTACAGAAAATTATCTTTACAATGGCATCCAGATCGAAATAATAATAGTCAAGAATCCACTGGAAAATATCAAGAGATTAATAGTGCTTATGAAGTGTTGGGAAATGAACAAAACCGGGGGAACTATGACAGACAAAGAAATTCGCCTTTCTTTGGGCAAATGCAAGGACAGGGGCACGGACATGGAAACATGGAAATGAATCCCGCCGATTTATTTAATTTTTTAAATAAAAATGTATTTGAGCAAATGGGTGGCATGGGCGGGGTGAGTTTTGGTCCTATGAATATGGGGCCAATGGGCATGAGTTTTAACGGTATTAATTTGGGTGATATGACTATGGACGGTATAAAAAATAAACTAATGAAGCCTGTGCCTATTATAAAAACGGAAGAAATACAATTAAGTAAGGCCTATAATGGGTGTAAAATACCCATCAATATTACACGTTGGGTACTTGAAAATGGGATTAAGCGCGAAGAAATGGAAACCGTCTATTTGCCTGTGCCGAAGGGCGTGGACGATAATGAAATTATTATTTTACGAGGCAAGGGTAATTCGCTTTCGCAAACTAATGTAGGCGACGTGAAAGTGTTTATTAAAGTTATAAATGACACGGGGTTTATTAGACGTGGGTTGGATCTTATTTTGAATAAAACCATTACATTAAAAGAAGCTCTGTGTGGGTTTTCATTCGATTTGAAATATATTGACGGACGGACGTTTAAAATCACGAATGGCGGCGGGAATGTAATAACGAATAATTATAATAAAGTTATAAGTAAGATGGGGTTATCACGCGATGAACATGTCGGCAATTTACTGATTAATTTTACTGTGGAGTTTCCGAGCGAGCTTACGCCTGAGCAGGTGGAAGCACTGGCGAAGGTGTTATAATAATATATTAATATGAATATTTAATATATTACATTTTATCAATAAGAATTTTATTTTAATTCTCCGTTATTTTTCATTAATTCCATAACCATATTTGTAAGATGATTAATATCAGGATTACCAGTATCTGATTTATTAACATGTTCTGTACATATTTTTTTGTGATTGAAAAGCGATGATCTATGTATATATGCTTTACCACAACAGCATATGAAGGTGTGGCGATTTTTTGCGACATTTTGGTAGTATTTGGTAGTATTTTGATGCTTCCTAGACAAACATTGTTTATCATAGTCACATTTCTTAGAGCATTCGTAAGCGCATTTTTCACAATTAAATTTATTGGCGATTTTTTTGCGACATTTTGTAGTATAGTAATACAATATAATAAAATCCTAAATCTTTTCTATTTATCTTTTTAAAATTTATGGTAACAAATATTTTCATCTCTTTATAAAAAACAGACCATCTTCTAGGAAAACCAGATTTTCAAGAATTTCTGGACTGAGGACAGCCCCTTTTGAAAAAAGGACATTTTAAAAATGTCCAAAATTGAAAATGAATCGCCAAACCTGGAAAAAAAATTAAAGATGATTTTTATTTATTTATTAATTTATTATTTTATAATTTTTTATCAATAAGAATTTCTTTGGCTATTCGTCTGATTATTTTATCTTCACTATCCGCTATTTCACCATTCCCGCCGGTCGATTGTTTTATCAATTTCATGTATTTGTCGTTGAGATGCGATTCACCATCCATGCTTTCTGGATACGTGCTGCTCCACAAACCCATTAATTTCATATTGTTAAAAGAAATGGTTTTAATAGCGTAGCGGAGTTTGGGGTTATTTCGTTCTTCTTTTTCCCATTTGTCGTCATCTTTCACATATATTATCTCTCTTTTGGCATCACTACAGTGGATAGGACGTTTATAAATATCCATGCTATTCAGTTTATCCAGCATGATTTTTGTAATACCTTCGACATAGCCGAGTTCACCGACGCTTTCAAAATCCGACAGCTGGAGATTGATAGAATTGGCAAATTCGCTAATATTCATGGCATCCTTGCATTGCTCATTGAGAAAGAACTGTAGATTGAAAGTTTTATTATGCGAATGTGATTGATTTATATTAGTAGTATTATTGGTTGTACTAATATTTTTACATACGTCTACTAACTGTTTTTGTAGTTCTCCATTGCTTTTAACTATATCGAATACAATATTTTTCATTTCCGAATTTTCTTTTATTAATAGCTCGATAATTTGTTTATTTTGTGTTTCATTATTTGGTGTTATATTGTCATAATTACATTTTTTTGAATGATACCATAATCCAACACGCGAGTTATATTTTTTACTACAATGAATACACTCGAATATATCTTGTTTTACGACTTTTTCTGTTAAATGACTGTTACATGTATGTTTGCGCGTTAAATTATGTTTGTCCATATCACTTTTTTTACAGCAATAATAGTCACAACTAATACAATGTAATTTTTTTTGCGACTTTTGCGACATTTTTGTTAACATTTGTTATATATACTCTTAATATAAAAAGTCGCCTAAATCCTTTATATATAAAATAAAAAAAGTTATGGTAACAAATATTTTCATCTTTTTATAAAAAAACAGACCATCTTCTAGGAAAACCAGATTTTCAAGAATTTCTGGACTGAGGACAGCCCCTTTTGAAAAAAGGACATTTTAAAAATGTCCAAAATGAAAAAAGAATCGCCAAACCTGGAAAAAAAAAATTAGATGATTTTCTTTGTTTTATAATTTAAGACTATTCTCCAAGGTAAACACGGTTATTCACGAAAATACCCCATTAATTTATCTATTTTTTCACAACTTTCCAAAGTTTTTTCAGAAAGTTTAACAGTATTTTCTATTTTTTTAACTTTTTCATGAATTACGTGCATACCTTTTAAACCATAAACAGCGTCGTTTTCAGGATATTTACAATTGACACTTTCGAAGTTATGTGAAAAATATCTCCAGCCACAAAAGTCATATATTTTTCTTATGGTGATTTCTGTATCATTAATTAAGTCTTCGTATTGAATAAATAAGAAATTATTACTACTGTTGTTTTTCTTTGCCCAATTTATTCCGGAAATTGAGCGCATCAATGGTTCGGAATTGGGTAACAATAACGTATTTTCAATATCAGACTTGACACCATTTGCTTTGTATAACTTTACAAATGATTTCATTATATCTGTTATGGAGCGTTCTAATATAATGATTTTTATATCTTCATTTATGTAATTTTTAAGCATATCTATATTTGCACTGATTGTCCATGAACGACACTTATCAACTACGATTTTTTCTGTATTATTTTTATAATATATGTGTGGGATTGCTTTGATTAAATCACATACAGTTTTTTCTCTATCATTGGCTAACAATTGTTCTTTAGACGTAGTTAAACAAGATTTTTGCATATCCCACATAAGTTGACACACGGCGGAGTTTCCTTCTGCGTGGATTAATGGATTTTGGGATAGAATTGCTGATAATAACGTTGATCCGGCACGAGGTAATCCACTTAGACAAACAAATTGTTCCATTATATGGTATTAAATAGAGAGAAATGTTTAATACACTTTTAGAAAAAGTGTATAAATATAAGAGTTATTGGTGTTTCTAAAAGTGTTTTTGCCACACTTTTTCTAAAAGTGTTTTTTTCCACACTTTTTCTAAAAGTGTTTTTTGCCACACTTTTTCTAAAAGTGTATATATAATATGAAAGTCAAGAACGGTTCAAGAGAAGAGAAACATGGCTGGACCATTCTATCTTTAAAAGGGTCAGCTAAAGAACGGGGATATGCCCATGGCTACTTGATGGCTAAAGAATTAAAAGAAATATTTAAAATGTTGGATTTTACTTTTCTCAATAGTTATGGTTATACGAGAGAATTCTTTTGTGAAGTAGTTAGTGAATTATTTCGTCCACAAATCATGGGAAACTATCCGGAACTCTACGAAGAGCTGGAATATATAGCGAAAGGGGCATCGGCTAACGGCTTTAAGGTCTCGACCGATGAAATTATTACCTGGAATTGCTATACGAGTATTGATTCTATGGTTGGATATTTTCATACCCTTATACCGGGTAACGCCAAATTAAATGCGAAATATGGCGATTTATTTAATCCTGAAATGGGGGTCGGAAAAAGTGGTCACGGCGAGGGCGGCGGTAAAGGCCAAAAAGACCACTGTACGGCTTTTATGGCCGTTGGTGATTATACCAAAGATGGGAAAATTGTTTGCGCACATAATTCCTTTGATAATTTCATTGATGGTCAATATTTTAATATTATGTTGGATATCACACCGACAGAACCGAGATCTAATAGAATCTTAATGCAATCCTCACCCGGCTGGATCTCGAGTGGAACCGACTTTTATGTCACTAGTAATGGTTTTATTTGCACCGAAACGACGATTGGGGGTTTTATTAAATTTACGTTAAAAGACCCAATTTGTTGTCGTATTCGCCAAGCTATGCAATATGCAAAAACCCTGGATGAATGCACCACATATCTCACTACCAATAACAGTGGCGATTATGCTAATTCCTGGTTGATTGGAGATACAAAAACAAATACGATTATGCGTATTGAGCTCGGTTTACAATATGTGAATATTGAGAAGAAAACGAATGGTTATTTTATTGGCTATAATGCACCGGAAGACCCCCGTATCCGTAACTTAGAATGTACCAACACTGGATATGATGACATTCGCCGACACCAGGGCGCCCGGCGCGTCCGCTTAACACAGTTTATGGAACAGTATAAGGGCAAATTAGATATTGCTCTAGCCGAAGAAATTTTGGGAGATCATTATGACGTGTATTTGAATAAAATCAATCCCTGTTCGCGCACGTGTTGCAGTCATTATGAATTAGACGATCGCGCGTTCATGTCACAGGCGGACAGACCAAAACCTTACCAATTACGCGGGGCCCTTGATGGGATTGTATGTGATACCGCTATGGCGAAAAATATGTCGTTAAATGCCCGTTGGGGGACGTCCTGTGGCACACCCTTTGATAAAACGGCTTTTTTCCAACAACATATTCAGTGGCGCGATCAAGAACCGTACGTAAAAGACCGCCCACATCAGCCGTGGACGACATTTTCCATGAGTAATATAAAACTTAATAAAAATAAGACCAAAATGAAGGTGGATAAAATTATGGTTTTAAAACAAAAGAAGGGAAAGAAAACACGAAAATTATAAAAAAAGAATATAAAAGTATATAAACATATAAATTTATATACAGAAAGATGACTATGCGTCGTATTAAAAAAGAATTGGACGAATTGAATTTAACACCCCCGACGAATTGTTCAGCGGGTCCTATTGGAGATGATTTATTTAAATGGCAGGCAACAATTATGGGTCCTGAAGGGAGTCCTTATCATGGGGGTATTTTTTTCTTAACTATAGATTTTCCAGCGGATTACCCTTTCAAATCCCCCCGTATCATGTTCAAAACACCGATATATCATTGTAATATCAATTCGAACGGGAGTATTTGTTTAGATATTTTGAAAGACCAATGGAGTCCGGCTTTAACCATTAGTAAGGTTTTATTAAGTATTTGCTCCCTAATGGATGACCCGAATCCAAATGATCCTTTGGTTCCGGCTATTGCAGAATTACTGCGCAATAATAAAGCAGAACATGATGAGAATGCGAGGATTATGACCATGAGACATGCTATGTAAACAACCTTTTAAAAAGGTTGAGCCAAAATACAACCTTTAAAACAACCTTTTACACCTTTTCTCATTTAAAACGCCCATTTTATATGAGAAAAAATAAATTTTTAATGGTTCAAATAATATAATTTATTTAGTTTTATATTTAGATTATAATAAATTAATTAATTCTTCTTTACTCATTTCGTTAATATTTTGCTTTAAATATGGTCTTTGACGATTTACTAAATTTGCGCCATTTTTTTCCTTTTGATAATCATACCATTTTATTTCACATTTATCTAATAAATTAGATTCTATATTATCTTCTAGTATTTTATATACAAAATCTTTATCCAAAATTCTACTAATGCACGAACCTGTATTATGTCTAGTTTTATATCTATGTTGATATATTCTTTGTGTTATATTAGTAGTTTTCCCTACATAACATAACCCATCCTTATCTCTTAAAAAATAAATACAACCTATATTATATTACCATAAATATAGGTTTAAGTCAATTTTTATTTTTTATGTGTTCTTCTCTTATTTGTCTTCTTTTTATGTGTTCTTTTTTTATATTTTTTATTTACTTTAACTGAACGTTTTTTTTTATATTTTCCTCCCATTTTTGTATTACTCGATTTTACTAGTAGTGATTGTATTCTTGCTCTTCTTGCTGCGCTTGCGATTGCTCTTGATGAGTTTGCTATTTCTCTTGCTGCTGCTTCTCTTTCTGCTGCTGCTTCTCTTTCTGCTGCTGCTTCTCTTTCTGCTGCTGCTTCTCTTTCTGCTGCTGCTTCTTTTTCTGCGGCTGCTTCTTTTTCTGCGGCTGCTTCTTTTTCTGCGGCTGCTTCTTTTTCTGCGGCTGCTTCTTTTTCTGCGGCTGCTTCTTTTTCTGCTTCTGCTTCTCTTGCTGCTTCTGCTTCTCTTGCTGCTTTTCTTGCTGCCACCGCTTCTCTTCTTGCTGCGTTTGCTATTCCTCTTGGTGTTGATGCTTCTATTGCTTGTGCCCTTTTTTTAGCTGCTGCTTCTGTTGCATCTCTTATCTCCCTTTCTCTTGGTGTTAATGCCGCTTCTCTTGCTGCTGCTTCTGATAATGATTTATCTCTTGCTGCGGTTTGTCTTCTTTGTTGCATTTCATATGCTCTTTTACTTGCTGCGGCACGCCTATCCCTTTGTAATGGTGTTAATGATGCTTCTCTTGCTGCTGCTTCTGCTAATGCGTTTTCTGTTGCTGCGATGTCGGCTTTGCTTCTTGCGTTTTTTCCTAATGTGTTTTTTTTCCATACTTTTAAAGAATCAAGGTCCCAACCTATTCTACGAATAAGTGCGTTTAATTGTGTTGGACCATTTCCTCCATTTTCTCCTACACGTGGATAAGGACCACGCAACGCATCTTGAATATAGTAAAGAACATTTTTCGCTGGGCCAACAGCGTTTGTATTATGTTCACCTAAATTTTTTGCTGCCTGTTCCATCTCATTTTGCGAAAATTTTGTTAAATCTCTACCATGTTCTACTGATTCTCTTATTTTTTGCATATCATCATTAAGCGGAAGCATAAAACTTGCTCTATTTTTTGGGTCTTTACTTTCCCATTCCCATTCTTCCGATATATCTGACTTATTTTTATTCCACGATAATTCCATAGTATTATAATAATAGAAGAAATTTAAATTATTATGGAAAATTTTAAAATATAGAGGTTCTCATATAAAATGGGCGTTTTAAATGTCTAAAGGTGTAAAAAGGTTGCGCCAAAATACAACAAAAATAACAGGAAAAATATACTTTAAATTTAAAGTATATTTAATTATAAGTTGAAGGTTGTATTTTGGCTCAACCTTTTTAAAATGTTGTTTTAAAGGTTATTAAGAAATTCTCTTCGTTGAAATACCGGCATTCACTAAATAGAGTGAATTCTCAGTTACAATAATATATTCCTTTTCAACCTTATAAATCTTCTCGATCGGCGAGGTATATTCGTCCTCACTTTTCACTAACAGTTTCTCGCCATTCTCACGCACACCAATCAACACTTTTCCTTCATGCGAATGCGCCCAATAGTCCATCATAATCGGCTTATCATCTACAACCGAAATCTTGATACAATGCTGAAGACAGGCATTGCTAGGCGAAACATATGAAGATTCGACGGTAGCCATTTATAGTATAAATATTTTAAAAGGCTTTAAATACTTAAATAATTATATAATATATGAATAAATATCTTCCGATAAATTATTCCTTTGACGATGAAACTAACTATAAATATGAATTAGCCTATTCTTCCAAGGAAATATTCAATATATATGTTGAAATTATAAGCAGCTACATAAAAGAATATATTGCCAAAGATGCGATATATATGAAACACCCTCAATTCTACTATTATCTATTAAACAAAGGTGTAGATACGCTAGGTCATATATTTAAAATATTATTATTTTATACGAAAAACCTCGAATTTAGTGAGTATTATTGTCGAAAATCAATAAATTATTATATTGAATTTCTTAATGAAAACACGGCTCATGATGAAAATAAAATTGACTATAACCACGCGTCTCTCTTCTCTTATAGAAATACTATATATAATTTAAATAAGAAATACAGAAAAACGCATATGGGAGTATTAGAAGAAACTAAGACATACCTATTATATGATATTGAAACGACAGAAGAAAAAATATATAAAAATGTCGAATATTTGATAGCATTATATCAAAAAATATTAGAAACTACTCTGGTTGTATATAATAAAGATTTATTCTGTAGTACAGAGAAAGATACATTGTACGAGTATATTAAATGGAATATTGATACGTTTGTAGATTGTATTTTGGCATTAAATAGAGAGAAAATAGAAATAAATAGAATAGTAGAACAACACTATAATTACAAATTAGAATTTATCATTGACTTCATACAAACAACAAATATACAATCTGTGTCATTATTTTATACTTTAATTAATCATGTAAGAGAGAGAAGACTATCTATTCTAAATAAAGCGATTTTAATCAAAAAACTACTACATGTAGATAATAAAATAAAAAAAGAAACTCCTGCGAGTGAATATATACAATGGTTATTAAACTGATTTAAATATCAACGATTATATATCAACGATTATATATCAACGATTATGCTTTTCATACGACTATTACGTGTCTGTTTTAAACCACCACTTATTAATTTATTCGCGTTCAATTCGTGAATAAGGGCATATTCATTCGTAAATATATTACAGAGAAGTTCATAAATATTGCGCAATATTTCTTCACTGCATTTCCCAACGATCAATACACTACCTGTGCGAAATACCATAAACGATACTTTTGTAATATTTACTGTGGTTTTCATACCTTCAATCGTTAAAGCATTCAAAATACTGTTCTTTTCGCTATCGTGATTATAATAAATTTCGCATTGGATACCAGGATACGTACATGGATCGTAACTACTACGGATTTTATCATTGTATTTTTTCTTGAAGAGATTATTTAAGATATCGCGTTTCAAATAGTAGCCACAGTTGAAATTGGAGTTGATTAATACGGTCTCTGTTTTAGATTGAATGAATGATAATTTAATTGGAATACTTATAAACGGTTTAAGAGTTTCTACTAAAAGTATATAGACCTTCTGTAGAATAGCATCATTCTGTATGCCGGGAATTTCGAGTTTACCAGTGTTGAAAATCTTCACGTGAATTTCTTTATAAACGTCATTATGTAGTAACCGTAAAATAATCACAAAACAATTGTAAAATGCGCTCTTTTTTTTACATCGGTAACTCGTTATATCTTTTTTACTTATACCAATGCTTATTTTCCGGACATCTTTGAACTTGATACGTCCGGTCGGATTGTTAATGTGATTGATGATATATTCGTCGACATAGGCATAGGGTTTTTTTTTTGTATTTATTTCGTCCACTTCCTCTTGCGTTTGGGAGTTAAATTTTATCTGTTTCTTTACAATGCCTTCCTGGGGTAAGCAATAGGGAATGATCGGCAATTGCCAAAAGACCGTTTTTAAGTCGACCGTGGTATTTAAATAGGATATAATCGTTTGCGTTGATATATAGAGATCATTGCTTGCTGGCACTGCGCCTTTATTAATTGACTGTTGAACACCTATATTTTTCTTATTTTTACTAGTATTTGTACTAAAATGATGTTGTTCTTCATATTCGTCGTCGCAGAATTGTTGCCAATCGGTATTGATCTCAGCCATTATTAATTACTTTGTTTCTCTTTATATTAATTTAATATTACAATTCAATTATTTTCTAATATAATATTAAATCATTATGAATGAGGTGCGTGTTATAAATATAAGCCCGGCTGTAAATATTCCTATAAAACAACAATATAGTTTGAAACATGGTTTATTTGATCCTTTGCAAAACTCGCCTCCGAGTGTCTGGAAAGAACGTTTAGAAAAGAGAATAAATAAAAAAAGATAAAAAATAAAACAGATAAAAATAAACTGAATATCTTATAAATTCATCATAATCTTATTCAACATCAAGGCACTATAATTTTTGAAATAATTGACATTTATATCTTTTAAATGCATTATCTCTTCTATAAATTCTAATAAGGCTTTACTAATATATTCTGTTTTCTCTCTGATAATATAATTTAAGAAATCTTTTATTATATTCTTGACAGCCATATTATATGTTTGGCTTAGTTCTTCCAGATATTCCACAATTAATTGATGGTTATTTTTAATAGATAAAATATTTATTAAGTTTAGCCAAACTAAACCATGCAGTACTTTTATATCGTGAATCATATTTTTATTACATTGCAGATAATTTATCATACTGCGTATATCCGAGTTGTATAATTTTTGAATAAATAATAATTTGGAATCATCTATGATCAAGTCTTCTTTATTGCAGATCTCTCTTAAAAACATTAAAATATCCGATTGTGGTAGTTGATTGAACCGTAAGCGCATAAACTCGTTTTGTAATGATTCGTCGATACGACTAATGTAATTGCAAATTAAGCAAAATCGCACGTTGTTATTACTACATTGTAATAAGTATTTTAAAGATTGTTGCGCGTGTTTGGTCATGTAATCAACTTCATCCAGAATAACAAATTTCGTGCCTGTAACAAATAATGTATCGGAATCGACGAACTGCCGGATTTGGTTACGAATAATATCAATTCCTCGTTCATCAGAAGCGTTTAGATGAATAATAAGACCTTTGTGAATTTCATTATTTGTTTCTTGATATTTATTTATTATATTTATAATTGTTGTGGTTTTCCCTGTTCCAGGCGGTCCATAGAGTAATAAATTTGGGAAATTATTGGTACTTATCACATTATTCAATATTCTTTTATTTACAGGGTCTAATACTATATTTTCAAATGTATCTGGTCTGTATTTCTCAACCCAGGGTATAGATATATTGTTATTCATCATAATTATATATAAAGAATGTTTTTAAACAATATTGAAACAAACTATTAAAGATATTTTATCATATTACAATAAATGGATAGTGATATAAACACTATGGGTTTTTTGGAAATTATATATGGACCCATGAAATCCGGCAAAACTTCACGCTTATTGCAATTATATAAACAATTTAAGTTTTGTGAATTGAATGTTATGGTTATTAATCATTCTATGGATAAACGTTACTCGGATAATTGCCTATCCAGTCATGATAAAATCATGATTCCTTGTATACATGCGAATACTTTAAATGAATTGGTTAATTTGCATATTGAAAATGGTTCGCATATTGAAAATGGTTCGCATATTGAAAATGGTTCACATATTGAAAATGGTTCACATATTGAAGAATTCATGAATGCCAAAGTTATTCTTATCAATGAAGGACAATTTTTTGAAGATATTGTTGAGTGGGTTACTATTGTAGTTGAAAAATTTAATAAAAGTGTCTATGTGTGTGGATTAAATAGTGATTACAGACGTAAACCCTTTGGTAATTGGTTAGATTTGGAATTGATTTGTGATAAAGTGACGCATTTGTCTTCGTGGTGTAGTTTATGTAAAAAACAACAAGCCCTCTTTAGTCATCGCCTTACCAATGAAACAGATAAGATTGTAATAGGCGCGGATAATTATATTCCTGTGTGTAGAAAATGTTGGCGAACCGTAAATGTTTAAAGAAAATGATTTAAATTACTTCATCTATATAACTTTAAATGGAAACAAATGAAGTAATTAAGAAAAAACGTGGCCGTAAGCCTAAAAATATACTTGAAGAACAAGTAGAAATTAATGCTTTATCTAACCCTACAGATATAAAACCGACTACAGTTATTAATGAGCCGACTACACTTTCTAACGAGCCTACTACAGTTATTAATGAGCCGACTACACTTTCTAACGAGCCTACACTTTCTAACGAGCCTACACTTTCTAACGAGCCTACACTTTCTAACGAGCCTACACTTTCTAACGAGCCTATAGATAATGATCCTATAGATATTGAGGAACATATAGAAGAAGAAACGTCTATAGAACACACCGTAAAAGTACCAAAAAAACGTGGGCGTAAACCAAAAGGAGGAAAAATAATAATTAATTCGATATTGGAAGAGTATCAAGTGATTCATGAGCCAAACATTATTCTACATCTAAAGTGTAAGTTCTCGGATTTGGAGAAGTCGTCTTTAACATATGATTGCAAAGAACTAGACGCGTTTCAATTTGAAAAATCAAAGGGCGCAGAATTAGGGTTTCATGTGATAAATAATAATCTTGATGTAAATTCCATCAATAATCTTAATTATAATAATAACCTAAATTCTACAGGGGAAAATGAGTTTAAAAATATATGCAATAAAATTAAAAATATCTCTTACAGCTTACAAAGTAATAACATATCGGATAAAAAATCAGATTGTTTTTGGTGTACTTGCGCCTTTGATAATCCACCTATCTATATACCCAAACATCAAATAAATAATGCTTATCAGTGTTATGGATGTTTTTGTAGCCCCGAATGTGCTACAGCGTTTTTATTTAAAGAGCCGATTGACACGTCTACAAGATTTGAAAGATACTACTTATTAAATCATATTTATAATAAAGTATATAATTATACAAAAAATATTAAACCTGCGCCTGATCCGTATTATACTTTAAATAAATATTATGGCACTTTGACTATACAAGAATATAGACGATTATTTAAGAGCGAGCGTTTATTGATTATTGTCGACAAACCATTATCGCGTATCCTACCGGAATTACACGAATATAATGACGATATAATGTTGAATGATAATTTACAAAATACTGGTAAATTTAAAATAAAACGTAAAACAAAACAGAATAAGACAGATATATTAAACGAGAATTTTAATATACAATAAATATATATTTAATACAATAAATATATATAGTTCAAATTCTATATTGTAATTGATCACGCCGTATCAAGAATATAAAACAACCTGTTTTATTACATTTTTCTAATGATTTATCTGTTATATTTTTTGGTGGGTTTTTTTTAATTAGAGTATTTAATTCGTATAATTTTTCAGTTAATAAATGACTATTAGAATGATTTACATTATATTTTTTGTAAACAAAATCGAGAATATCAATAAATCTATCACGGTTCATGTTTGGTATATTTGGATTTTGCGTTGATGTAAAATGTGAACGAAAACTAGTCATCCATTCATTTACAATTGTTTCGATAATAATTCTTTTTTCTTGGTCTCTATCAAACATATATAAATCGGGAACTGGATTGCTTTTATTTAATGATTGAAATAAATCTATTGTTTGTCCTGTTGTAATATTTAATCTCAAACTGATTATTAAATATTTTTCATATAACCATGATGCGTTATTAGAATCACCAAATTTTGTTGGCGTGAGATGATCAGGTGGCTTATTATTTTCTTTTTGTATAATTTGCAATGAATGAATTCTATGTATCCCATCAATAATATGCAACGCATCTTTGTCATATACCATATAAATCAACCAATCGATTTCTTGAGTTTTTGTATATATTTTTTCAGCAATTTCATAGCATCGAACCGAGTCTGGAGGACGATTATATTGCCAATTTATAATTTTATTATTTGATGCCGACAACAATATATCTTTAATTGTACATTTGAAAATAATATGATCAGAACTATAACTGTGAATAATTTCAAACGACGGTAGACATGTTTTAATATCAGCTAATGACATGATTATTATCTGATATTATATTTATAGTATTATATTTATAGTATTATATAAGTTCAATTTTATTTTATATTTGGTATTAATTTTTAGGTTCAGTTTCATCCATGAAATCGCGTATTTCTTTGTATATTTGTTGATTAACAGATAATGGTTTAACAGTAGGAACATTAATTACACCATTACTTAAATATAACCGGATAATTTTGGTGATATCATTATTATGTAATTCTAATTGCGCTTTCGCTTCTTCAGCAGTATAATCAGTTTGTCGCATCACTATTTCTATATTAGAATTTGTTGATGTTTCCATTGTATATAAAATAAAGTATTTTCTAAATTGTATTAAACGAATAGTATATATTTAATACAGTAAAAATGAGTGAAACCATCGACGTCGCAATAAATGATATTACCGATACAATAAAGAAAATATTAGCCCCATTTATTCAAAAGATAGAAACAACAAATAAACAATATAAAACATTGGTAGATATTATGACTAATATGCCTGAATTCCAGAGTTTAATACAAGAAAATAAAAAATTAAAAGAAAATAATGTTCAATTGTCGATTTCTTCAGATACGGTATTAATGAATGACCCAGATAAAAGTTGCCACGAAATATGTAAAAATGAAATATGTAAAAATGAAATAATTGATAAACAAACTGAAGTTATTAATACAGAACCAGTAGTATTGGAGATTATGTCTATAAATAATATTGAGGATAATTTAAGTATTATAGAACATGTAAAACAAATTTATGAAACGTGTAACATTTCAGAAGATGACGAAGAAGCAAGCGTAGTAGCGGAGGAAGAATCAGAAGAAGAAGAAGCAAGCGTAGTAGCGGAGGAAGAAGAAGCTGAAGAAGAGGAAGAAGAGGAAGAGGAAGAGGAAGAAGAAGAAGAAGAAGAAGAAGAAGAAGAAGCTGAAAAAGAAGAAGCAGTAGAAGAAGATGTAGTAGTTTTAGAAGAAGAAGAAGTATTCGTTGTATCAGTAAATGGTGTAGATTATTATACCAGTAATGAAACAAACGGAATTATATATAGTATAGATTCTAATGACGATGTTGGGGATAAAGTAGGACAATTTATTTCAGGGAAAGCAGTTATGTCAAAAAAAAATTAAATATTGTTACATAATATATGAGTATTACTGATTATTTAAATATTAATGATTATTGTGCCCCAGCTTTGTTGTATGTAGCATTTTCTCTTACACATATTATAATTGATGCATTTAAACATATGTATAATACGGCTTTATTAAAGTTACTAATAATGATAGTTTTTACTCTTGTATTAAATATCCTTTGTCAAAGAGGTTTAGGTATAATATCCTGGTTTATAGTATTTATACCATTTATTACGATGACCGTAATTACTACATTATTATTAATAGTATTTGGTCTCCATCCTTCAAGAGGAAAACAAAATTACAACTTAAATGGTAATATACCTATTAATCGAGATAATACTCGAGATAATAATCGAGATAGAAATCAAGATAGAAATCAAGATAGAAATCAAGATAGAAATCATCATAATAATCGATATAGTGATCGTAATCGACATAGTAATAGAAAACCACATGAATAAAATATATTTGATAAACCGTTTAAAACAATGTCATTATTTAATATTAATGACATTATTAATAATAACATCTTTTTTTGCAACTATTTTATCAAAGAAATTATGTGATTATATTTACCCTGAAAAAATGAATTTGTTATATATAAAAATTACTCTCTATGGTTTTAAAATATATGCAACAATGCATTTATTATCACAAAGAGTTATCAAATTATTTTATAATAAACCACAGAATCATATTATTCTATTTATAAAAAATGGACATGAAGTAAAAGAATGTAACAAAGAACAATTTAAATTACATACAGCAACGATATATAACTATGATTTGATATTGTATAAAGAATTAAATACATCGACTGACACCTATAATGTAGTAAGGTTAGATAAAAATGTAAACGAAGAAAATATTAGAATAAGCAATATTAAATTTATAGATATACAAGTAGAATGCAACGGAGCGACACATTGTCTTGATTTTGGTAATGAAAATTATTACATAGAGGGAAATATTTTATTTGATAAGGCATTTATAGTATGGGTATTAAATCATTATTATGGTGTTACATTAACAGGTGATTATAAATGTACAATTATGGATAATAATGTAAATTTAATACAATTGAATTCATTAAACTATATTCGTATTGAAAAGGATAATTATCTGGTTGGGACAAAAGAAGATAATTTAGAAGAAAAGTATGATCAAGAAAAGTATGATCAAGAAAATGATACATTTTTAGACGCCTGTACAGAATTTTTAAGTTATACGACTAATGAAAAGGCTATAGATAATGTAGAAAAACAATTGTTATTTAATGGTAGTATTAATAATTAATATATTAAATGATATTAAAAAAATTGATATAATATATATTATAATGGATAGTTCCATATCCGAAAAGATGGACAATTTAAAAGTAACGTCAACAAGTGAATCTACGTGCAATAAATTATATGATAACTGGACATTATGGGGGCATTTGCCTCATGATATAGACTGGACTCTAAAAAGCTATAAACAAATATCTTCTTTAGAAACAGTTGAACAAACAATAGCATTATACGAAACATTGCCGGAAAAAATGATCAATAATTGTATGTTGTTCTTGATGCGCAAAGGAATAAACCCGATGTGGGAAGACCCTATGAATCATAAAGGGGGGTGCTTTTCATATAAGATCAGCAATAAAAATGTCGCATCTGTTTGGAAATTGTTATCATATACTTTAGTAGGGGAAACTTTGTCTGATGATAAAAATATAAGGAAAAATATAAATGGAATTACAATTTCACCCAAGAAGAACTTTTGCATTATCAAAATTTGGTTAGCCACATGTGAATATCAAAATCCAAAGACGATTGTTGAAATAGCCGGTGGAATTACCGCGCAGGGTTGCTTATTTAAGAAACATATGTAATATACGCTTTATATAATATTGAATTAAATATAGAATAATTAATTCAATTACGAGGTGTTTTCTTTATATATTAAACTATATATATGACTAAAAAAAATATAAACAAAAAACAAAGAAAAACAAAAAAACGTAAATATGGAGGAACACCTTCGCGTTTAAAGCAAAGTAAACAAAACGTAGAAGCTATGTTGTCGCGTATAAAAGAAAATCAAGAACAAAGTAGAACAAATACCCAAAATATGTATGATTATATACAACGATTAGATGATAATGACCCTGTTATTTCGAAATTTGAATTGGATAAAGAAAAAACAGTTAATCCAATATATGATGTAGGAGAAGAAACGCCGTCAAAAAAAATAAAAAATAAGACAGGTGATAATTCTTCAAAAATAACACTTGTAAAATTAACTTCTGAAAATGTTAATCAATATATTGGTTACCCTATATTATTTAAATCACGTGCTCAATACACAGTTAAAAATATATTGAGCGTATCTAAAACGGGTAATTCCATACGCATTGATGAACCAGATTTAGGAAATTCATTGAGAATTGCAACAAGAAATGTATATGTTATCGTTGAACCAAACTCAGCATCTGACTTGAAAAAATCTAAAAAAGTCAAGCTATTATATGATTTGGGGAAAACAGATACAGAACCGATATACGATTTGGGGCAATCTGACTCACTCACTCCAGTATATGATTTTGGACAATCAGATACAGAACCAATATATGATTTAGGGCAAACTGATACAGAACAAATATATGATTTAGGGCAAACTGATACAGAACAAATATATGATTTAGGGCAAGAAAAAGAAACATTTAAAACAATTGTTAAAAAAACATTAGATAAACATAATATACACACACGCGAAGATCTTATAAGATTTTGTAATGGTTCTAGTAGAAAAAAAATTTATGATGCTGTAAAAGAAGATTGTCCTCCCAACAGGTGCGATGGAAAACATTTCAAAGAAAATGTAAGACATTATTATGAAGAACTATTATCTGGTTTCAAAATTCATAAAAGCACAACAGCTTAATATATATATATATATACGCTTATTGAGAAATATACGCTTTATTAAAAAATATATAATTATTAGTCATGCTAATTAATAATTATTTCGTCAATAGTTTTCTTATAATTACTATAATTAATTTATTAAACTTCGATACGCATGATTGTAACTGTACGCCTTTATTATTTCCATGTAATTATGAATTTCAATATTTTAACATTACCTTAAAACAAGGTAGTATTTACTGTTGTAATATTCATTTACATCATTGGTGTTTAGGTATAATTGGACTAATTGTTTTATCATTTATTCCGAATCATTACGGCAAAAGTATTTTAGAAGGGGGATTATTAGCGATTATAATTGACGGATTTTTATTCAGTGATCGATTTTCAATGTAAAATAATACTATTCTTTTTTTAAAACAGCATTATTCGCCTAAGACGAAGGTATTGAGGCTAAGGCTAACATAATTACACCTAAACTGGCTACATTATACTTTACGACGAGGGGCAAATTATTCTCCAGATATATTTCGATTTGACTGCATAAGTTTGTACATTTAATAAAATAACTCAAATTCTTCAGGGAAAACTCACCTTGGATAATTTTACTTATTTCTTGTTTTTTAATGAACTCCATGTTTCCGTCGGATTCAGTTCGGCGAATTTCGGCTTGAGCAAACCCGCCTGTGCATTTAAAGATCAATTCTACGCCTTCAGCTGTTGCAATTGATTTAATCTCGATTTTATCAGAGATACAGGACAAATCCCGGATAATCTTTTGAAAGTCCGCGGAAGGTAAGTTGAGAACAGACGAAAATTTCACATCCGGTACCGCTAATTCATCATTGTCGGGTTCAATCAGGCGGAGTTTCTGAATTTTATGTTGTTTTATAGTGCCGTTTTCAAACTTCAGACCGAGATATTGCACAATACCATCTGTATAATCAGCTTCTTCAATATAAATCGTTAAAGTATCATCATTATCAATACTATTAATTAACTTGAATAGATGAAACATGTTTACACCGATAATAATCTTGTCCATCTTGCAATCGTACAACTCGAAATTCTGTGCTTCGAGAGATAAATGAACAAGAATTGTATGGGATTTATCCATATTAATAATTTTTATACCTTCTTTAGTAAAAATAATATTTGTTTCTAATAGAATATCTTTTAGTGCAGCCATTAAAGTGCGGAAGGGCGCTATTTGTAACGTCTGTATAGTGAGAATATTTTTAGAATAAATCGAGTTTTTATTCGATTGTATACTATTACCTTCTGATATATTGCTCATTTATATACAATATTATTGTAAAAATCTTTAAATGGTAATACTAATATAAAAACAATAAAAAAATAAAGAAAAAAATATAAAGAATAAAAAATACATAAAGAGAAAGTAGTATAATAAACTAAAAGATGGTGCAAGGAAGAGTGAAGTGGTTCAACGCAAAAGCAGGATACGGATTTGCAACAAACCTGGAAGGTGGAGG
>Ga0214919_10001569_pt1 | contig 37060 bp, 34 predicted proteins | sample LL1503_MetaG_FD_177994 | JGI IMG/M metagenome (GOLD analysis project Ga0214919, IMG submission 177994) | Freshwater microbial communities from Lake Lanier, Atlanta, Georgia, United States - LL-1503 | ecosystem: Environmental > Aquatic > Freshwater > Lake | place: USA: Georgia | collected...
AACTCTTTTAAATAACTATCGTAAAAATATTCTTTTTTGCCGTGATGTTTTTTGGTAAAGATATATTTTCCTCTTACTTTTTTGACATTCCACCCATCTTCAATTGCGTTGAAAATAAATACCATTTTTTGAAGCTTTACATAGTCGATTTTTTGTTTGGAAATATTACTTTTGATCGTTGTATTATTAATGGCCTCCATATTTTATATATAAACACCATTTTTATTGTTAAACTATTAACGATTTTTTTTTCGAATAACAAAGATGAAAAATAATTGTATTAAACCCATAACTGGGAATTAATTATAATGAGTAAGTTTAAGCCTAAAAATACCAAGAAAATTATAGTAGATAAACAAAAGAATATAACTCTCGATATAAAACACAAGGAACTATTAGTCAAATTCAAGGAGGACAATGAAATAACAATACCGGCGCTGATAAAAGAAAAACGGGAATTGCTAAATCAAATTAAAAAAAATGATTGTGGTACTATCGAGGATGAAATGGAAAAAAAGGATAGATTAGTGTTTGTGAAAAAAGAAATAAAACGGATAAAGGATTTGGAAATGAATTATCTTCTTAACAATTCAAAATACATATTTGACTATTTTGAAAATAAAAAAAATACATCTGAAGGAAACAATAAAACAAAACTACTTAATCATTTTTTTAAACTGGATAAGGAACAAAATGAAATGGATGATGAAAAAAATACAATTGTTAACAAATATTTCGCAAATGTCGACGATACCTTTTTAAACATTCATAATTATACCGTTCAATCGGACATTTGTAAATTATGTAATAAAGGCGAACTTATTCCAGTGGAACATGATGGAGTTGTTATATGTAATCAATGCTTTTATCATTTCAAATTTCTCGTAGACAGTGATAAACCAGTATACAAAGAACCTCCGAAAGAAGTATGTTTTTATGCTTACAAAAGAATTAATCATTTCAGGGAAATACTAGCGCAATTTCAAGCAAAGGAAACGACTCAGATACCCGAAGAAGTGATTGAAAATATAAAGCAGCAGATTAAAAAGGAGAGAATACATATATCTCAAATTACGAATAAAAGGGCAAAGGATATTTTGAAAAAATTGGGGTATAATAAGTATTATGAACATATTCCATTTATAAAGGATAAACTAGGTATCAAACCTCCTATAATGAACCCTGATTTGGAGGAACGATTGTGTAATTTGTTTATTGACATTCAAGGACCTTATGCTAAATATTGTCCGGACAATAGGGTGAACTTTCTTAATTATTATTATACTGTTTACAAATTGTGCGAATTATTAGATCAGAAACAATTCCTTCCGTTTTTCCCAATGCTAAAAGACAGAGAGAAACGAATAGAACAAGATGAAATTTGGAAAAAAATATGCGAGGAACTCGATTGGGAGTTTATATCAACTATTTAATTAATTAACCAAATCGTGGAAATCCTACAAGTTTTGCTCCGAGACCGAATCCGGCACCACTTCTGGCTTGTACGCCCATGGAAGGCACGTATGTGTCTAGGATACTAAAAGTTGCTGCGGCGGTTAATGCGATTAACGCCACTTCGTCAAATCCAGGAGGTTTTTTAGGAATAATAGATGCTGCTATAGCAACCATAAGACCTTCGACTAAATATTTAATTGTTCGTTTTAATAATTCCTCAACGTCTAAACCTTGTAAAATCATTTCTATATTAATATAGTAGAAAAAAATAAACTTAAATAGAATCATACTTTAAATATTAAAATGCATAAAAGACTTACTAAACAAAAAAGCGCGGAAAGGCAAACTAAGCTTGAAAACAGACAAAATGGTGTAGAATATAAAAATAAGGAGGACGGAACAACAAATCCTAAATATGTTGACGTATTGGACGAAGACAAACCTGTCGCAGGTCAATCTTATTGCTGTGTTTCGTTTCTTTCTCCTGAATCTATACTTAAAAATAGAGAACTTTTCATGTTCTCTAAATTCCTAAATAAATGGGACATTAGAAAGTCTTTGGAAAAATATTCTCAATTTTTACATTTTATATCCTATAAATATGGTGTTGACTTTGAAAAGTTGAACTCGGATATGACCGATTTTTGTAAAGAGGAAGGAGGAAAGTTGTTTTCTACGACTCTTGAAGATGAATTCAAAACATACTTAGACGTCAATGAGGAAAAGCTCGAGAAGGAATTCAACGAGGAAAATAAATTTCAAACCAGTGTAAGAGGGTTGAAAGTTAGAGGTTCGTTTAATAGTCAACATGAAGCCGAGCTTAGGTGCAAGACGCTTAGAGAGATTGATCCTAATCACGATGTATATGTTGGACAAGTTGGTATATGGATGCCCTTTCATCCAGAGGCGTACAAGACAGGACGAGTGGAGTATTTGGAAGAGGAGTTGAATCAATTAATGCACGAGAAGACCAAAAACGAATCAAGTGCTAAAGTCGAATTCGACAAAAGAATAAGAGAGACGAAGGAAAAAGCCATGGAAGACAATCGTAAAAAGGCACTAGAGTCTGGAAACGTATTGACTCAGACATTAAACGCTGAAGGAAACTTGGTGAATATTAAGGATTCATCGCCTTTCGACGGAACTATACATGTTGACGAGGATTATGATGGGGATTCAGAGAAAAATATTAAGAGAAAATTGTTTGAGTCTGATAATATCGTAATAAAAAAGCCTTAAAAACTATAAGTTTAAAAAAGCGTAAATATGAACACTTTGCTGACTCGCTGTTTTATGATACAGGGAGGACTGAAATCCAATTCTTGGAAAAGAATAAGTCCGTGGACGGAGCGGGTTTAGGTTTCGTTTCTTCATCCACCTTCTTTAACAAGTTGATTATAGCACCTTTTGCTTCTTCAAAGAATATCGTACCGTCTCGGAGCGAAGAAAAATATATGCGAAATATGTCATAAATTTTGGATGCTTTGGTTCTTTTTCTTTTTTCTCCAAGTATTACTTCTATTTTTGTTAATAATTGAGTTAAAGCAGATCTTACATCATTATAATTTATTTTGCGGAAACCTTCTTCTTTGGGTTGTCCATATTTTCTTGCTACATCTCGAAATGGAGACATAATTATAAATAACAATTCTTTTTCTAGTTTATTTTCGTCAATACTCCTTCTAGTTGTTATATGGCGATAAAAATTATTATATCCTTCAATTAAGTTTTTTAAGTGTTCTTCTGAACCTCTATCTAAAGAGATTCTTTTTAAATTTTCTAGGTTTATATTTAATTCGTCATACATTGTTTTGAATTTTAAAGGTGAATAATTTTCTTGTCCATTATTTAACATCTTTAAATAACTAGAATGGATATCTGTCATTTTTTTAATTTTATGTTCTTCTTCTTCTTCTACTTTTTCTTCGGAACTAATTTGTTCCATCGTTTCTTCCATTTTTTTTATAATCTTATCATATTCATCCAACTCGTCTTTATATTTTATTATTTCTGGCATAAGCATGTTAGTTAAGTATTCTTTTGCTATATTTCTATCCCCATCTCCATATTTATCATATATTTCACCGTTCCCCATATCCATTAGATCAAATATTTCATTCTCCAATCGTTTAACATGAGGTGACTTTTTACTATCATGTTCTTCTTTTTCTTCGGAACTAATTTGTTCCATCGTTTCTTCCATTTTTTTTATAATCTTATCATATTCATCCAATTCGTTTTTATATTTTATTATTTCTGGAATAAGCTTGTTAGTTAAGTATTCTTTTGCTATATTTCTATCCCCATATTTATCATATATTTCACCGTACCCCATATCCATTAGATCAATTATTTCATCCTCTAATGTTTTAGCATTAGGTGACTTTTTTATTGTTTTTGTGTCTAAGTAATCTTTATGGAGGATATTATAAATATCCAAAGAGCGATTCAATTCTTTCACTACAGCAGTGTCGTATTTTTTTTTTAATATTTTTTTTATACTTTTTATTACTTCTTCTATCTCTAAAAGATTTGATTTAAATGTTTTTGAATTGTATTTTATAGTATTGTTTTGTAAGCCTGTTAGATAGTTTGAGTACTTTTCTGTTGATATTTGAAATTCAGTTTTTTGTTCTTCTTCTACGAGATTATGTTCTTTGTCAGTTAAGTCATGTTGCAAACTTCTTAATGCTTTCGTTAAATACCAATAATAACCTCTGATCAGATATATTGTTTTTTCGGGTTCAGAACTTATATATTTTGATAAGAACCCCAACACTTCCTCATAATTAAGTTTTGGAAATGCTACTATGGCTTCTGAAAACAATCTGGACCACAAAACACACGACGCGCTCTCGATTTCCGATGGGACTGCTTCCTTTCTAGTAATAAACTTACTAACCCTTCGTAATTGCCCCATTTTAGTTTGAGGATTTAAGCACACGAGATTCTCGTTAATATTTTTGTATTTGTATTTATCAGATTCGGTGTTTAAGTCGAGCGCATCGTTAAGTCTTTCAGTGAACTCTTCGGCTCCTTGATTAAAATAAAACTTATGTTCTTCCTTAAATATTCCATGCGGATCTATTCTTATTATTTCTTTTTCAATTGTATTTATAATCATTAGACCTGCATGTCCTGCATGTCCGTCTTTATATCCTTCATGATCGCATGAAAAATACACTATCAACTGGTTAGGTGTGGGCGTTTGAATCAAACACAATAATATCTGTTCAATTTCATTATCTGATATTTCAAACTTCAATGATTTCTTTACAAAAAAATTTAGAGTTTTTCCGCATTGATTTCCATATGCTTTAAGTATAAACTCGGATATATAATCTGCGTATAAACTACTAGTAAATAAATCTTTATCTATATCTCCTGACTCTCTTCCAAGGTCAATTAAAGCATCTAAAAATCCTGCCATTTCTTTTTCCATTTCTTTTTTTTCAATCTCCTTTTCCTCCTTACTGATGATTTTAGCAACTGAATGAGACACAGGATCTTTTTTTTCCTTGTTGGCTTTTATTATCTCAGAGATCATCCTTTTTGTTTTAAGCTGCTTTTCCTTACTATTATCTACCATGAAGAGAATGTTACTGCTTTTAGCAACTGAATGAGACGCAGGCTCTTTTTTTTCCTCGTTGTCTTTTATTATATCAGAGGTCTTTTTTGTTTTCTGTATCCTTGTTTCTCTTAACGTTACTGAATGAGACGCGGACTCTTTTTTTTCCTCGTTGTCTTTTCCCTGAGACATCTTTTTTGTTTTCTGTTTCCTTGTTTCGCTTAACGTTTTATTTTTTTGAGTTTCAAGCTCCTTTTCCTTATTATTATTATTATCTACCATGAAGAGAATGTTACTGCTTTTAGCAACTGAATGAGACGCGGACTCTTTTTTTTCCTCGTTGTCTTTTACCTGAGACATCTTTTTTGTTTTCTGTTTCCTTGTTTCTCTAAACGTTTTATTTTTTAATTTTCTTTTCATTTCCTTTTTCTGTAATGTGAACTTTTTTTTTTTGGTTGGCATAGGTTATATATTAAAATTATATAATATAATTTGTAATTTTATTTAAATATTGTATTAGGATATGAATGAAATGATACAACTTGTCAATTTTAAAAAAATATAGTAAAATATTATTAAAAAAATAATAATATTTCTAGTATAATGTGATATGATAACTAGTCGTTTATTTGTTCCCTTTTTACCATTTGTTCTTTTTAACATTTATTTTCTGAACGTTTTTCCTTTTCTTTGAATCGTCTGGATTATAACTGGGCTCGTCGTCGTCGGAATTCAGTTCTTTTGATAAATCCCAGAATTCTTTCGACCCTAGCTTAAAATCAGCGCGCTTTTCTGATTTGTACCAGAAAATTTGATCATGTAACTTGTTGGATTTTGCGTTATTGTTTATCACTAGACATTCGAAATTTTCAGTACACTGGTCCATAACTTGAGAGAATGACTCGAACGTAGGAAACATGCCAGCATAATTTTCCCATATTCTTTTACGGTTGGCAATATAAGGTTCTCTCAGGATAAACACATAATCTATATTTGTCCTAAGATTTGGAGGAATACCTAATGGGTACTGCATTGTAATGATCAACATTATTTTCCAGTGACGTCCGTTCATAAATAATAAACGCATCATCTTGTCCCTAGTCCACGTTGAATCGTATAAACAATCGTCTAGAATGACAAATGCCCTAGGATCGATCGTACATTTTCTATACATTTCAGTTTCCTTCTTTACCTGTTTCAATACGGTTCTCTGTCTTTTTAGAATATTCTCAATGATTGCTGTATTATATTCATCGTGTATAAATAGTTTCGGAACATGGCTACTGTAAAACCCGTTTCCGGCTTCTGTTCCAGATATGACACTTCCAATTGGAATGTCTTGGTGATGGAATAACAAGTCCCTCACAAGAAAACTTTTTCCAGTATCTCTCCTTCCGATTAACACGATGACAGGACCTTTGTTTTCATTGTATTTGAAACTAATTTCCTTCATATTGAATTTTTTCATTTCCAAGGTCATTTAGGTGGTTTAAATGTCTTTTAGAAAAAAAAACGAATTGTTTAACCCGCTACGAAAACAAAAAAAAACAAATGAGGGACGTTTGTTTATAGATAAATATTATGTTGGTTATCAATAATGGATTTCTCCTATATAAAACGGCCTAATAGTTTATTATTTGAATCTTTCAAAAAGGAGGATCTTTTAAATGTATCAGAAGTGCAGAATTATGTGCCTATTTATTCGACCTTTTTCTCTCTTAAAGAAAATAATTACAAATCGATCAATTTAAACAATTCTTTATCTCTTCATACAATTCATTCAAAATGTGATGAAAATACATTTTTAGGAAAAATAATGGACAATAAAAGTGGAAAACTTATGGAGAAAAATGTATTTTTCAAACTGTCTCCATTATTAGACCCAATCAAATATATGGTTGGTAAATATGATAGTTTAAACATATTAGAATTGCCTATTTTAAAAGGACCAGATGATATTAATCCAACAATTGTCTATAAAAAAATGAATGATGCTAATAATTCGGCTTATGTGGACTCTTTCTTTTCTTTTTTATCAAGTAAACTATTACACGCCCATAATTTTATAAATGGAATCGATTTTTATGGCTCTTATTTAGCATTGAAAAATAATTTGAATGTCAATGTATACGAAGATATTGATTTGTTAATTGATTCTGATTTCTTCTATAAAAATAACGGAGGATTGTTTACTGTGAATCAAACAGACGTTGATAACCATCTGGGGAACAATGATAGTAGAGATAGAAAAAAGCCTATTTGCGTTCATTCTATCCACAATGAAAATATTGAAGATGAAATAATTAATAGTACTGTTGCCGAATTGACGACTTCGACTCCGATTGCCGAAGATGATCTTGTATTGATGTCTGAATCTACTAGTGAGACAAAAATATATAATTCAGAAGACGATGATGACGAAGATGAAATGGATTCAGAAGCAGAGGGAAGCGATGTTGACGGAGAAGACAATGGAGATAATGAAAAAGTCGACCCTCATGATTTAGACTCGATACCAGACCCTTCTTATTACGAGTACGATAATGAAGGTTCAATTCATTTGTCGGACTATGAAGAAGAAGAAGAAGAAGAAGAAGAAGAAGAAGAAGAAGTTTCGGCAACTATAAAAACATTTCCGGTTCAGATAATTGCTTTGGAAAAATGCGAAGATACACTGGACTCTTATATTTCGTCACGTAAATTGAACGACGATGAATTAGACTCTATTATTGTTCAAATATTGATGAGTCTTATTACATTTCAAAAAACATTCGGATTAACACATAACGATTTACACACAAATAACATTATGTATGTTAAAACAAATAAAAAACATTTATATTACCTAGTCGGAGGTAAACAATATAAGATAAAAACATTTGGAAAAATATATAAAATAATTGATTTTGGGCGCGCAATTTATTCATTTAATGGAAATGTTATATCTAGTGACAGTTTTTCTAAAAACGGCGACGCCGCAACTCAATACAATTGTCATCCATATTTAAACACCAATAAACCAGTTATTGAACCAAACTATAGTTTTGACCTTTGTCGTCTGGGGTGTTCTCTATTTGACATGTTCGTAGACAATGTGTCCAAAGTAAATAAGGTTGAATCTCCTATCGTAAAAATAATTCTTAGTTGGTGTTTGGATGACAATAATAAAAATATTATGTATAAAAAAAATGGAGATGAGAGATACCCCGACTTCAAACTATACAAGATGATAGCAAGAACAGTTCATAACCATGTTCCTTCTAATGTCCTTGGAAATAAATACTTTGATAAATTTATTATAGAACCGTCTTCTTTAAAAAAATCACACAATGTTATGAACATTGATAATTATCCGTCATATAAGTAATAATTATAGAAGTTTCGACTGTTTCTAGTTAAATGAATACATTATTATTGCTTCGAGTTAATTCATAATAATACTCAGGATGGTATTTTGGTTCTTTGCCAGTCAATTTAATTTCTAATCTGCTTAAAAGTTTAAATATCTGTATTATACCAATTGGAGATATGTAGATTATTCCATTTAACACCGACTGTACAATTTTTTCAGTTATTAACGGATCTGATTTACTATTTCCTGAACAATCAGCCTTACTATTAAACTGTCTTGCGAAACCGTAAGGAAACATGATCGCGACAAATCTATTATATAATGAAAATGATCGCATATAAATAGATATATGTTTGTTATATATTTAAGTTTAATTGTATAGAATTTTAAAAAAGTAAAGTACTTTTTGTAATAAATTTTAATTATTAATACAAATCCTAATAATTAAAAAAAATGAATGAATATTGTAATTAAAAGTCTGGCGCGCCTGTAAATATATTTGTTTGTTTAATCGCAACCATGTCAAGTTGTTCCATGACAATTGTTCCTAAAACTCCAGCCATAAAAACAATTATAATTTCTTTAACTAAATCCTTAATAGGTTTATTTTCCTTTAAAAAGAATTTCATCTCTCCAAGTTTAGCTATTAAAAAAATAATAGATACAATGAACGGGGTTAATATATATTTTTGGTGGTCCATCTCTTTCAATATTTATAACAGGATTCATTATTTTTCATTTTTAAACTTAAATATTTTCATAGTTCTAAAATTTCAATTCCTTCTAATAGATTTTTATTATTGGATTCAGGATCGTCTAATTCGTCAATGTCTATATCTATGTCAACGTCATTTCCTATTATCAATTTATTGTGATCTCCGCCAGAACCATCATATAATTCGTTATCCTTTATTTGTTTTTCCATAGACAATCGTTCCAATCTTTCAATTGTTTTGGGCGCGTCTAGGGTTGATTTTTTTCCATTTTCATCCATTGTATAATCAGTGTCTGAAAATCCAACGCTTTTTACATTGCTTGTATTGTTTATTAAAGGAACGCTGGTAGTAGCCACTTTCGAAACGACGATTTCATTATCGCCAGCAGACGCAGGTGCAACAGATGGTTTAGGACTAGTTATAGGTATAGCCTCCTGTTTAGTGTGATCTTGAGTTTGAGGAGGCACATCGGACTTTTTATTTTCCTTATTGGAATGAGTTCCCCCTGACATTTCTTCTCGAACAATAACAGTTTGTTCCTCTGTTTCGTCCATATATGACCGCAAAATGGTTTCGATTGGCATTGTATCTCGAATAGTGTTTAAAATACATTCTTTAATAATGTGTTCCAATTCACGATTATTCTTTTGAATCTGAAGGGGAGAAATGTCTTTTTCGTATAAATAAATATTCATATATACTTTTCTAGCAACGTTTGAGTACACTCTATGAAGAAATACGTCTATAGCGGGTATGTTAATATCGACCTTTTTCTGTTTCTGGCAAACTCTCACACACGAAAGTGCTTTAAGTTGTATTACATGAATGCATGTTATCAAATCTTCTAAATAACCACAACGTGTAAATTCCACGGCTCTTTTGACAGAAGTATCTACCATGGTTTTATTCCATTTCGGGATACCGCTCAAGTACACTTGGAATGTCATTAGGTATTTATCCTCTTCATTATTTTCGATACATACGTTTAAAGCATCTTTGAAAATCAATTTAAACTCGTTAGTCACTGCCGGAGTTAATATATTGATAAGACGGGCGCACCATTCGTTTTTAGACTCGCTAAGACTTTCGACTGAATAATCGTCCATTTTACTTACATAAATGTTATATTTTCTAAATTGTAATCAAAACGTATAAATATAAAGGTAATCATAAAAACAATTAGTAATTTTTCGTTACGTATTTCTCTCTTTACTTTTTGAAACGATATGAGTAATTGATTCTTTTTCAAGTCATCAATGTCATTCTTTTTTTCTAAATAACTTATAATGTCTAAAGCACTATATCCCATTTCATATAATTTTGTTGAAAATTCCATAACATCTTTATAAATTTCATTATTTTCTCCATGAGTGCTTAAAATATCAAAAGGTTTTAATGTCCATTTTACTTTTTCAGTTTCAATCATTTGGTAAAGTGGAGTCAAATTGTCTGTTTGTTTAAATGTATTATCTATTACATATTGATACAAGTTTATTTTCTTGCCATTTACAATAGGTTCTGGGACGAATATTTCACAAAACCGAGAAAGAATTGGCTTTAATAATTTATACTTGTCCTCTACGATAATAAAAAATCGTGTATTGTAGCTATACAACTCGATGCATCTTCGCATAGCTGACTGTGCGTCTATTGTCAATTTATCGGCATTGGAAAGCACGATCGTTTTAAAATTGCAATATCCTTTAATGTTTATATGTGTCTTGGCAAAGAATTTAAATTCATCTCTAACAAATTTTATACCTTTTCCATGAGCACAATTAACGTTCATTACATATGATTTTATTAACTCTTTGTCGTTATTATAAATATCAGAAATAAACTTATATACTATCGTGTGTTTACCGCTTCCATTAGATCCGTGGAAAATAATATTAGGTATTTGTTTACTTTCCTTGAAAAAATCCATTTTTTTGATAATATCCTGATGAATATTCAAATGTTTGATTTCGCCATTATTGATAATAAAATCTATTTCTTTATGTTGCATATTTAATTCTACTTATTTTTTACTATTATATTGTTTATTCATTATATTTGTTTTTTATGTTTAATTGTTACTCTTGACCATTTTGCATCCAACTGTATACCATAGTCCAATTGATATCACGCTTCCAATGACAAACCCGTGACCGGCAGCACAGGATGTTTTTCCTAGAGTATAATAACCAATAATCGGACCAATTATATATGATAAAATAACATAAAACACCATTACGTATGCGTATTTAGTCAAGTTGAAATTCGCCATATTTATATTTATTACGTTTATTTTATTTTTATTTTCATTTTTATTTTTATTTTTATATATTCAAATTAAAAACTACTTAGACTCTGAGTATATGGGTTTTGTTTAAATGCGCTAAGAATGTCCGGATTTATTCTGTCATATTCGGGTTTGCTGCTGTGATAAACGGACGACTCTTTCAAAATCCCTTGTAACTCTCCGGTGGGTGGAGCAGTTTTATCATTGTTAGGCACCCACATTCTATTGTTTTCTCTATCGGCGTCCTTCTTGAATATCCTTATATTTTCATTCTGGTTGAATATTTGGTTTCCTCCATGGTTAGGCCTGTTTTCGTATGTTTTGTTTACATTGTTATTTTGATTATAAGCAGCGTCGTAAACTTGCGGATTAGATTGGACTCCTTTTCCACCCGAACCTCCTATATAAGAAACAGTGGTCGTATCTCTCTGGACATACGTAGGCCTATTTTCAGCAACTATATATCCCGAACTAGTTTGTAATGAACTGCGATTGATATTGAGATGATTATTATCTAGTTTATCACAAGTCATTTCTTTGACAGTGGTCCTCGTGCGATCAGCTGGGTTAAATATAGGTGCGTTTGAAACTGTAACTCCCGCTACGCCGTTTTGTCTGAGATTCCCAATAACGTTTTCTTTTCTTGATGGTCTCAGTATATCCATCAATGGCGAAATCACTGCTTTCATTGTTCCTCTGATTGACCCAAAATGATCCACAGAATCAAATTCTCTTGTAGTAGATCTATTTGTTGGCAAATAATTGTAGCTGGTTATTCCATAGTCGGAATCGGTACTCGAACTTCCATTTTTATATGCGGCGTTTGTAATAGGGTTTGGTCCTAATTCAGGTCGATTACTTTGAGCATATTCTCCTTTTTGATACGTGTATTGTTTATTAGTAGCATTACCGTAGTAATCAGATGTGGTAGATGTACGATTGACATCAGGTAAGGTCTCTATAGCTCTGGAGGTCGGAGCCTTTTCCGAGCCTGTAGTTGTAAACCATCTCTCTGGACCGACATTGTAATATGTTTCTGGTAAATTCTTTTCTACTTTGCCTTGTGTGTTACGATTTCCAACCTCTTTTATCATTGAATTGGCAGGACCCTGATGTCCCGTTAAATCAAACGAAAGTTTTGGATTGGTTGTAACTCTCAATTCGTCTACTGTTCTAGGTAACCATGTTTCACGTGCTTCCATTCCACTATTGAACCCCATTCCTCCTTCATTTGTAAATCCCTTGTTTAAACCAGGCGCTACTCGTTCTTCTTCCCATGGTTTTATATTCGCCATCCTCATGCTTGGATTTACCCTAGACTGCATAAAATCGGACATATTGGGTGCTCCGTTTGTGTGGTGAAGATTATTATGGGGCTTGAACATCGGAGCCTGTTCTTTTTTTCGGATGATTTGAGAGCCTTGACCTTGAATATTGTCAAGAATGGATTCAGCGACGTTTGAATCTACAGAGGCACCTCTTATTTTCCCTCCAAAAAAAGGAACCATGTTGTTGTGTTTGAAATTGTTCTTGTCAATCGTATTGCCGGCCATTCCATTTGTTGGTTTTGTTCCTCCCCCCACACTATTTACAGGATTTTCATTTTCCACCGTTATATAGGTTTCGTTGTTAAGAAACTTGTCAGAGTACTGATTAGCTCCTTTATAATGCCTGACATTTGTATTATCGGAGAAAGAATTTGTCGGATAATTTACGTCGCGAACGGACGATGTGAAATTAGAATACCCTTCTTTATCATTATTATTTTTATTATTATCAGAATGTTTTGATATAAGATACATACTTCCTAATGCTATAAGAGGAATCGCTATTTCAGCCATTAAATAATATAATATATATACTCGATTATATTATTTATTTTTATTATCTTTATTTTTATTTTTATTATACTACATGGTTTTCAATATATAAAAATATTTAATTTATAAATGGGCTTGGAGGTTTTGTAACGAAATAGTCTCTTTCTAATAATTTCGTGTCTAAATTATTTTGAAACCGCATACAAACATTTTCCTGAGGATTCAAATGAAGATACTTCCAATTCGGCTGTTCTAAATCTCTAGTCATCCACGCGGGATGTGTTGCCCGAGGCTGTTGGGTTGTCGGTGTTTGGACATTATAATTTGGTTTCTTTGTAGTTTCAGCTCGATGCGATCTAAATTCGTTTTCCTTAATACAATCTCTCGTATGTTTTCTAGACAATCCTAATAAATCGCTTTCTAAATGAACCGTATTTGTGTGAATATTTGCGCCCCATTTTTGAAGGCGAATATAAGGGTCTTCATTAAACGGCATATCAAGACCATTTCCCGGAACATTCAACATGTATTTCCCAATGTCTGTAGATTCTTGTAACTGTTTATTGATTCTCGCAGGATCGTCGTGAAACCTAGTGAATGACATTTTATTATAAGTATGTATTTTATTTTATTTTATTTTTCTTTATTTATTTATTCGTTTTATAAACTATATAAACACGTAGAGTTCAAGTCACACTTTATCCCCGTTGAAAATTGAGGAATTTGTGTGAAATCCGAACCTTTTAAAATCTTTTGCATTCTATAAATCAATTTCTTCCAAGACATTTGTTTGTACTTTTTCATCGTGGTCAAATAAGCCCATGTCATTGCGCCTTGGGTAATTCCTTCTATACTTGCCTCTGCGCTTGTCTGATCGTCTAAACAACCACTTATAAAAAAAACTTGCCCCGACGTGTCTCCCACTGAATCCGCGTCTGAAATATATACCGGCTGAGAGAGATCTTCCTCGGCTGGCATCGTTGTAGCCCCCAAATAGTCATTTGAACTAATGTCATAGTTGTATTGTAAATCAAACATTGTTCTGCTGTGACAGCAGTCAAATAACGCGAATAAAGTCACATCTTTTTTCAAACGAGTTTTAATAATAGCATTAAAGTCGTTATCAATAATTGGTCGCAAATCTAGAGAGACTAATACATTGTCTTCATGTGTAGTAATAGACGGCTTTTGAAAATTCGTGGTATTGATGAGCGATCCGTGTCCACTGTATGAGAAAATTAGGGTTTCTCCGCTCACAGAACGATCCAGTAAATCAATAAATGCTTGTATTATATTATCTCTCGTAGGTTGTATATTACTATCGTCTGTCAATACAAATACATTTTGTTCTTTCACTCCTTTACTAACCAAAAACGACTTTACAGAGTCTGCGTCTTTAACGCAACCGGTTAATTCGTACGGAGTGTTTTTATAATTACACCCTACTACAAGAGCCTTGTAATTTGTTTTGTACGAAACAATAGATTTGGCTCTTATATCATTTAGAACAGAAAGCGAAGATCTGAAATTTTTATCCAACATTTGCATATCATTCCGTTTAGAAAATGAATTAATCCTTGAATTTAAAATAGACGCAGCCTTACTATTTCTATCTCTCACTAATAAATCAACCGATTTGTTATATTTCGCATTGATGCTATTAATTATACTATTTGGAGGCGTTGGTGTATTAGTGCTAGTCATTTTTATATAAATAAATCATATAATAAAGAATAAAAAATATTTAATTATTTATATAATAATATAATACACTATATAAATGGCATCTACTAGAAACAAGAATACAAAAGGCGATTATTTGTTGGAACAGAAAGTTAATGATTTAGCAAACAACTATTCGACGTATACACATTCACAATATGGATCAGCATATAGTCCGGTACTTCCAGAATTAGGATTCACCCCTAGTAAAATGTCTAATAATATCTTTTCCAAAAATGCGGTTGATATAGAATCAGGATTGTTCGGCATTAATTCGACCAATCTTGTGAAAGAAGCACCAGAATGTATCCCAAGTTGGAAATCTCCCCTAGAAGTTAAATCATATTTCGAGAGAATACCTATTATCATGCCGACTCCACTTGTTATCATAAAAAATCAAAGGCACTGTATGTCCTAGTTAATCGACTGTATTTTGATCAATTCGTCTATTATTTCGCTCGAAACTATTTTATTGTTATTTAAAAAGTTACATATGAGAGAATGTGTTTTGAAAAAATAGTCAAATCCGAATAAATACTGAAACAAAACGAACTGTTTTTTTTTATTGTTAATATTGTTAGTATCATTTGGAAATAAAAACCCATTCATTCTTTCATATAATCTCTCCATTTGTGCATTATTTTCAAGATAATGTGGATTTGATTCATTTGTAAATTCACTGAACAATTTTCTTACGGTTTTATTCACCTTATCGTCTCGCCAGTCTTCGATCATAAATGCTTGGATAATTTGACACTTGTATATGTCGTCTTGATCCTCTTCATCGTGCATATGATATGTACATATAAAGTCGTCGCAATAGTTTATAGTCTTGGTTTCATAAGTAGCACTAGCACTCATCTTTATATGAATTGTTTGTGTAATGTATATTTAAGTTTTATTAAGATATTGTATTAAGATATTGTATATTAATATATTGTATTAATGTAAATAAATGAAGACAAGTGGCAATATGACAGAGTTAAATGGTTGGAAGAAACTAGTTCTTGTGGGAAGTCCTCGTGAAATAGGTTATTCTCACGGACATCTTCTTTGTAAAGAAATAAAGGCGTTGATGGATACATACAAATATGTCCTCTATACAGATTACGGGCTCAAGTATGAGTTTTTTGTAGATGTCATACCAGAATTATTTAGAGAAATTATAATAAACGAATACAAAGACATTTATGACGAAATGAGCGGAATCGCAGAAGGCGCTACAAAGGCTGGCACGAAAATGACATGTGACGACGTTATTCTTATGAATTGTTTCATGAGTATCGACTATATCATGGACTCTCTCCCAAAACTCATTTCCGAATTTCCTCGATTAAAAGCTAAATACGGAGACCTGTTTAGCTACAAGCATTCCGAGCACAAAATGAATAAAAGTGGAGCTTCGGATAAATGTTCAGGCTTCATGGCGGTGGGAAATTATACAAAAGATGGGAAAATTGTCTGCGGACACAATACATTTGATAATTTCATAACAGCTCAAACCCAAAATATTCTTTTGGAAATTCACCCAGATAATGGCAATTCAATTATGATGCAAAGTTCGCCTGGGGGTGTTTGGAGTGGGTCTGATTATTATGTCACTGGGAACGGATTCATATGTTCAGAGACTACTATAGGAGGGTTTAATAAATTCGCGCTGAATGCGCCTATTTTCTGCCGAATCAGAAAAGCAGTTCAATATTCAAATTCTCTAGACGATTACGTGACCCATTTGACTCATAACAATAGCGGCGATTATGCGAATTCATGGTACGTAGGAGATACAAATACAAACACGATTATGAGAATAGAATTAGGATTGAAATATGTAAATGTAGAGAAGAAGAAAAATGGTTATTTCATAGGCTTCAATGCTCCATATGACCCTAGAATCCGCAATTTAGAATGTTCCAACACAGGACATTACGATATTAGAAGACACCAAGGCGCTAGACGTGTTCGGTTGACGCAGTTGATGGAAGAGCACAAGGGAAAGCTGGACATTGAGTGCGGTCAACATATACTTGCCGACCATTATGATGTTTATTTGAACAAGATCAATCCATCATCTAGAACTTGTTGTTCGCATTATGAATTGGACGACAGGGCATTCATGTCTCAAGAGTCTCGTCCTAAACCATACCAGCCCAGAGGAGCAATCGACGGAATAGTAACGGATTCGACCCTTGCTAAGAAAGGAGGGTTCGTAGCCAGGTGGGGATCTTCTTGCGGTACGCCGTTTTACGCAAAGGATTTTTTTGAAAGAAATATCATTTGGAAAGAACAAGAGCCCTATTTATTGGATAGACCGACGCAACCATGGACGCAATTTACTTTTTCATCTATTAGAAAGAAAAGTAATGCGAACAATCGAAGCAGAAAAATTGCAGAATTGAAGGAGAAGAAAGCAAATAAAATAAAAATTCATTCATAGAAAAATCCACATAAAGATTTAACGTTGAATTAATATAATAATAAAAAAAACTAATTAATGGCTACATTGTTAAAACGACTTCAATCAGAATTAGACGACTTGAAAAAAAACGCTCCGCATAATTGCTCGGCAGGCGTTGCCGATAACGCCGATATATTCAAATGGACTGCCGCGATAGTTGGTCCGGTTGGAAGTCCATACGAAGGAGGAATATTCAAGTTGCGCATCGATTTCACAGATGAATATCCGTTTATGCCTCCAAAAGTGTTATTCGTAACGCCCATATATCATTGCAATGTTAATTCGTCTGGCGGTATTTGTCTAGACATTCTCAAGGAACAATGGAGTCCGGCTTTAACCGTAAGTAAAATTTTGCTGAGCATATGTTCGCTTATGAACGACCCTAATCCGAATGACCCTCTCGTCCCAGAGATTGCCAAATTATTTAAAACAAACCGTATGCTTCATGATATCAATGCTAGGACTTTTACGAGTAAATATGCCTAGAAGATTTAAAGAATAGTCAGACTATTTTCTATGTTTAATAAAACGTTTTTTTCTATATGTTTTACCGCCACTCCTCTTTTTTGAAGCGCTTTTTCTCTTTTTCGATACACGGTTCATTACAGTTGAAGCAAACAATTTTGAAATTTCTGAAATAATATCGGTTGCTCTTTCCGTTTTCAATTCACGCATTCCTTTTCTTAGGCCCTTTGCCGATAGTTTACCTGAATTAAAAATAGCAAGTACCGCATCTTTCTCGGTGCTTCTACACGCCCACCAAAAACCGTCATCTATGTATTTGGAATTAACGTCAGGTCTATTTACTAGATACTTAATTACATCCACCATTCCAAAATGGGCTAATTTTGACAACAGACCTGTTTCCGGCTCTCCTTCTATATACCGAGTGTCTTCCTTTACAACATTTGATATTTTTTTCAACGTTTTGATTAATCTACCTTGAAACCCTGGTAATTGTAATTCATCTCTTGACAAATCGACTAATGATTCGTGAACTTCTTCCATTATACCTCTATATTGAACAGCAGCTTCAATAAACGATACATTTGAGTCAAGACCACTTTGGCAATGAAAAGCTGAAACATGATTAGGATTGCGTTGATTGTGAAAATTGTAATGACTAACAAATGAAGGATATCTTACTTGTTCATCTACCACGGCAAACAATTGGGTTCTCGGGTTATCAATATAATATTTCATATCGCATGGATTATTATAAGTAAATCCAATTCGCCTTAAATTATACAAAGGTTTATTGCTTAAAGCAGTTCTAACTTCATTTATTTTTAGACATGGATATACTAAAGCATCTTCTAGTTGAGCATCGATAATTTGTCGAGTAGTTAAAAAAAATTGGTTGTTGCCATAACCAATTACAATATTATTTATATCTTGTCTTATGTAATCTTGAATATTTATTTTTTTCTCTTCCATTGTTATTGGATCATAGAAAGTTATAGATTTAGTAATATCGATTACACGGGGGCTGCGTTTGACTTCATCCTCGTGGTCCGGTTTCTTCTTTATTTCTTTTGCTTTTTTCAATACATCTCTAATTATATCTGTTTTATCTCCTAATTCTTGAATTCCCGTTTCCAGACTTCTCTCTGATACTTTACCTGAATTTAATATAGCAAATATAACGTCTTTCACGTCCCATCTCCCGACTCGTTTACATGCCCATATAAATGCTTTACTTACGTACAAATTAGAAATATCTTTTCTATTCACAAGATATTCAATTACATGAACCAAATTGTTTTGCGCTAATGTATGCGCTATTATCGCCAAATGTAGATCCACCGTATGTCTGTCTGAAGAACCGTTCATTTCTTCTAAATCATCCATTTCTATTTCTTCCATTAGAGTTATTATTTCGGTTTGAAAACTTCTGTCCTGTTCTTTTACTTTTTTTGTATCAAGCAAATTATCGATATGTTTAAGGATTTTAATGATTTCGTCAAATGTTTTTTTTTCACTGACCTGTGACATTTTATTTACTATTATACTATTATAAATAAATAAAATGTTAAAAATTTAATTTTATATTTAAAAACGCAAATAAGCATAAAACTTACGAAATCCTCTTTGTAGAAATGCCAGAAGAAACAATATAAAGAGAGTTTTCTGTGACGATGATAAACTCACTTTCGACCTTGTATATTTTTGAAATGGGAGAAGTGTATTCATTCTCGCTCTTGACAAGCAACTTTTCTCCATTCTCGTGAACTCCTATGATTACCTTGTTTTCTACAGATTCCACCCAATAATCCATCATGATTGGTTTATCATCCAAAACCGCCAATTTACAGCAATGTTGCAAGCATTTGTTACTGGGTTGTACAAATTTGTCACTATTGACCTTTTCTCCCTTGGACACTACAACAGAATTACTCATTATACACATAAAATGTGATAGACTTTAAATACTTTAATTATTATAAATATAATTTTAATCTCGCATCAATTAAATCTCTCTCTATTATAACCTCTAAATATGGATAATAACGATGATAACTCAAATGAAAATGTGACAAATGATTTCAATAGTATTTCATCCGTTGAAAATTATAAAGCAACTATTGATTTGGGTTCAATTGAAATATTTGCAAACTATATAGAAATTGTATGTAACTATATAACATATTTTAGGAATACCGCAAATGTTATGAAAAACGTAGAGTATTATAAGTATGTCTTGTTAAAAGGAATAAATACGATTTGTCACGTATTTAAAATCCTCTTGTTGTACAGTAAAAATGTAGACCTTGTGATTCATCATTGTGAAAAATCGTTTTTCTACTACATAGAGTTTATTAGACAAATAGACGAAGAGGGACATGATTTATTAAAACTAAATTCAACCGACGCTTCTTACTTTGTTTTTAAGAAAACGATATATGAAATAAATGACGATTATCGAAAAAAATTTACTCAACCCGAGGAAAAGACAGAAGTCAACAGTGATAAGATGAAAATAACTAGATTGAATAAAATGATTGATATTTATAACCGGTTATTGGTTATGGTCGTTCATTCGACTATATTGGACGATAAAAAGACAAATGGCGACGGCTTACCTAATCAAATGGTTCTGGTCAAAAATAAAATGAATAATATATCTGATATTTTTTTACAATATTTAAAAGGTGAAAATGAAACGGAAGATAGATTTTTTGAATTATTAAATGTAATCGAAACATTTGTTTTTAATTACAAAAACGAGTGCGTATGCATTGTTCCTTACATAGATGTTTTATTTAAAAAAATAAAAAAAAGAGTAGGAGGGGATACAAATAATAAAAAAAAATTGATAAATTCGTGTCAAATACTAGATAATATTTCTAAAAATATTCAAAAGGCATTATTTAAAATAAATTGTCTAGAAGAAAATCGTTGTATTAATAAGTTGAATCCGTCAAAATATATCAATTTGTTGATTAAATAAAATATATAGATATTTGCGCCCATTTTCTATTGTTTTTTTTCAACGCAAATCTTTATCATTTTTGTCCTTCGTTTTTTTTCATCCGTTTTAATTGGAGGATTGACCTGTGATTCTTTACTTTCTATTTTTTCATATTCTGTTTCTAGAATATTTTTAATAAATGAATATATATCTTTTAGTATTATTTCGTCGCATTTCCCTACGATTAGAACACTTCCTGTTCTGAATATCATAAACGATACTTTTACAATAGTAGTTATTTTTTTAGTCTTTTCCTTTTTTTCTTCTTTTGGAGTTTTCTTGTTTTCTATATAGGACGGCTGGCAACCATTCTGAACCGATGCGGCTGTGTCGTAATAAAACTCACACTGAATACCTGGATATGAACATGGATCGTATGCGCAGTTTATATTATATGTGTATTTGAGTAAATCAAACATTTTTACCCTATTAATATAATATCCGCATTTGAAATTGGAATTAATCAATACTATTTCGCTCTTTTCTTTTAGATATTCCAGTGGCACTAAACTATCCTTTATAAAAGGATTTAGAATAAAAGTCAATACTGAAAGAACTTTATTCAACATTTCGTCCGATTGTATTCCTGGAATTTCCATTTTTCCAGTGTTGAAAACCTTTACATGAATTTCTTTAAACATATCTTTTTGCAAAATTCGAACGATTACTACAAAACAATTGTAAAAAGCACTGTTATTCTTTTTTTCTCTAGTACTTAAAATGTCCTTTTTACAAAGACCTATGCTTATTTTTCTAACATCTTTGAAGTGTATCCTTCCAGAAGGATTGTTGATTTGTAAAATAATATGCTGGTCTACGTATTTATATTGAGCCGAAAGTTTCGTATTGGAATCCAAATCGGTTTGAGATAGAGTATTGAACTTCATACTTTTCTTTATTACTCCTTCTACTTGCGCGTGATATGGAATAATAGGAATGCTCCAAAAAACTTCGGCCAATTGAATCGTTTGATTAAAATAAGCAATCTGAGTTTTTGTAGAAATATAAATATCACTGCATTTGGGTTTATTGTCATGATTGCTTTGCTTATCATTGCATTGATTATCATTGCTTTGCTTATTACAACCTCCTATATCTATAATACCGCCTATGAGAGAAGGAGAACTTTCTTTTCCTGTAAAACAACACGAAGATGTCAATGTTTCGTTATAAATATTGTTTTTAGAATTATCGTTGTTTTTTTCACAAAAGGATTCCCAGTCGTCGTCTACGTTTTCATCGCTTGATATATTTAGCGATTCGTCCATCTTTTCTTTTCTTTTCAACTATTAAACAAAGGCATTTTATTTCAATCTTTTTTTTATATGTATAATACATATATGGATGTTAAAAACCACCACATTTCCTTTAAATATCAAAAAAAACATTAATAATAATAATAATTCGGAAAATATAGAAATTAAAAACAATTGTAGGCAATATAGCGCAAAACAGCAGTTGTTTAATCCGGATAAATTCTCTCCTCCAAATCAATGGAATATTAGACTATTGAACAGGGTTTCAAGGTCCACTCCAAACGCAAGACACATTGTTATTTAAAAAGATTTTCTCAAAAAAAGATGTAACTTTTCAATAGAATATATTTTAATGAAATCAATCTTAGTATCAACAGAATGAACAATAAATTCTATAAACTGAACTAAATCACGCGTAACATATTCCTTTTTATATCTTATTATGTAATTGAAAAAATATTTCAGTAAATTTTTAATGTCTACATTGTATTCTATGCTAATCTGATCTAATCTTTCTCCTACGCTTTTATATTTGTCACGGTCCATTAAAAGTGTTTGTATTTCTTCCAAAATATCTCGGTTTATTACTCTAGTTGTTTTCATAAATTGGTTTGTTTGTATATAATTTATCATACTCCGTATGTCAGACTTGTATAGTTGCTGAATAGAAGACAATGTTTCTGAAGTTATATCTAGATTTTCCTTGAGAGTCAACTTTGAGAGAAATCCTATAATTTCATTAGAAGGAAGTTGATTAAATCTTAGTCTAACAAAATCATTCTGAAGAGATTCGTCTATACGACTTATATAGTTGCATATTAAACAGAATCGCACATTTTTGTTAAATCCTTGCAATAAATATTTCAGGGCTTGTTGTGCGTTTTTAGTCATGTAATCTACTTCGTCTAAAATAACGAATTTAGTTCCAGTGTTAAATAGCGAGCTGGAATTAACAAATTGATTGATTTGATTTCGTATTATATCTATCCCCCTTTCATCAGAAGCGTTTAGATGGATCATGAGACCGGAATTAAAAACGTTTTTGGAAGAAGAAGAAGAAGGGTTATGATCTTTTTGAAAACTCTTCACAAGATTTATTATTGTCGTTGTCTTGCCAGTTCCAGGAGGACCATATAAAAGCAAATTTGGAAAATACCTTGTTTTTATCATATTTTCCATCATTTGTTTATTTATAGGATCTAGAACAATATCATTAAAGTGAGATGGCCTGTATTTTTCAACCCATGCTCCATTTTTTTCTGCTGTTTTTAAAACTGGTTCACTTTCTTTTTTTTCTTCCATTAATTATTATAATAATTAAACGCTTTAAGACACTTATATTAAATGTATTAAAAACAAAAAAGGCTTTTATTATAATAATATGTCGGATTCTTCTTGTGGAAGTCTTTCTATTTTTTTAGGACCAATGTATTCTGGAAAGACGAGCAAATTGATTGAAATTTACAATCAGTATACTGAAAACGGAGAAAAAGTAATGGTTATAAATTACGACAAGGATACTCGTTACACTACCGAGCCTCGCATGGTAAGTCATGATAAAAATAGTGTACCTTGTATATTGGTATCTAGATTATCCGAAGCATTTTCTCAAGACGATATTGATAAATATAGAATAAGTAGATTTATGGAATCTGCTATTGTTATTATTAATGAATGTCAATTTTTTCCTGATATAGTTGAATGGGTAAGGATGGTTGTTAGTATATATAAAAAAAAAGTTTATATATGCGGATTGAATGGAGATTTCGAAAGAAACCCATTTGGGAACTGGATGGAATTAATTTCATTTTGCGATTCTGTTACCAAATTAGATTCGAATTGCCGGGTATGCAAAATTAACAAGGCGATTTTTAGCCATCGTATTTCAAATAAAAAAGAACAAATAATGATTGGAAATGCTTATATCCCACTATGTAGATTGTGCTTTGAGTTATGTGGTAAATGAAAAATGAATTAGTAAAACGACTTAAATTAAAATCGACAACTTATAACAATTATATACACTAGATGAAAAAAAACATAAAATTAGAAAAAACTGAGGGTTTGATTCAACCACAAGAAGACCTGAATTCTCCCTCAGGTGTAAAAATACCAGAAGATAATGTAATAGTTCATAAGAAACGTGGTAGAAAACCTAAAGGGGGGAAAATTATATGTGCCAGTGAAATTATTGTTAGCAAAAATATTGTTTCTGAACCCAATATTATTTTACATTTGAAATGTAAAAAGGATGATTTGATCGATTCAGTAGACGAAAACAATATAACTAGTGTAAAATATGAACCAAACATTCAAAATGTAGAAAACTATCAATTTGATAATTCTAAAACCGGAGAATTACACTATTGCATGATTTCGTCTTTAGAAAATACAAATTTATCTTCTTCCACAGAGGAATCGATTGTAGAAACTAGTGAAAATAAGACCAATACAAATACAGAATATAAAACAAATGATGAAAAGAAACACAAACCATTTACAAAGGACAATGTTAATAATAATAAATGCGAATCTTATTCGACAGATGATTCCTCCATGACAAAGTTGTTAAGAAGGAAAATAAAAGAATTGTCTATTCAATTACTTAATAATGATATTGCCGATAAAAAGTCTGCGTGTTTTTGGTGTACATTTGATTTTGACAATCCTCCTATTTATATCCCAAAATACGAACTTAATAATACATATTATTGTTATGGATGTTTTTGCAGTCCGGAATGCGCCACTGCGAGTTTGTTCAAAGAATCGATTGACACATCGGTTAAGTTTGAAAGATATCATTTAATAAATCATATTTATTGCAAGATTTACGACTATACTAAAAACGTCAAGCCTGCACCAGATCCATATTACATGTTGGATAAGTATTATGGTAATCTCACTATACAAGAATACAGACGATTGTTAAAAAATAATCGTTTGATTTTAATAGTAGACAAGCCGTTTACCAGATCACTTCCTGAATTATATGACGAAAATGACGATTATATCATTAATAATAAAACAATTCCGTCGTCAAATAATAATAGTAGTAGTTCTAGCAAATACAAATTAAGACATGGCAAACACAGAAATTCAAAAGCTAAAAATACTATATTGAATGAGAATTTCAACTTTTAAACATAATTATATAACTGGATTAAAAACAATAGATGTATAACTCGTAACAGATTGAAATGAACAGCACATCATCATCATATAATATAACTCTTGAGGTCTCTGAAAAATCCATAAACTCTGATAAAGAACAATTTGAAAATATTATCAAAAACAAAAACAAAAATAAAAATAAAAATATAATATTAGGAGATGCCGAAATGAAAAATGTAGATACTGAAGAAGAAGAAGAAGAAATAATAGCAAAAGACGAAGAAATAATAGAGTTGTTCAATATAAAAATTAAAGGTCACCCCTGCGAATATTATACAGATAATGCTGCGAATGGATATATATACGAGATTGGTAAACTCGATGAAATAGGACCTATAGTAGGAAAATTCGTAAACGGAAAAGCTAATATGAATGAGATAAATTAATTTATTATTTTATTATATATAATAAATACAAATGATTAGTTCATTGTGTCCTCCAGCATTATTATACGTTGTTTTTTCAATAACACATATCGTGATCGATATATACAAACAATTTTACAATACTGCTTTTTTAAAGTTTCTTATTATGATTCTTTTCACTCTTTTATTAAACTTGTTATGTAAAGGGGGTCTTGGAATTATATCATGGATTATAGTTTTCATTCCATTTATAACGATGACGATAATCACTTCCATGTTACTATTTATATTTAAATTATCCCCGACGCAATAAATATTCCAATCATTAAAAATAATGAGATAAAACAATATAAAAAAAATTGATGTGGTTTATATATGGCGGATTATCAAACAAACATGTCTTCGACTGTTGTTGTTACCGATAATGCCGACCAAACCTTCCACAAACTACACAACCGATGGGCGCTCTGGGCTCACCTTCCGCACGATACAGACTGGTCGATTAATAGTTACAAACTAGTTTCGAGTTTCGGAACTGTTGAAGATGCGATCGTTTTGCTAGAAACGTTGCCTGAAAAAATGATAAATAATTGCATGTTGTTTATCATGAAGGACAAGATAAATCCTACGTGGGAGGATATTAGCAACAGAAAAGGCGGAAGTTTTTCTTACAAGGTAAGTAACAAAACAGTTTGTTCTATATGGAAAAAATTATCCTACGCTCTTATAGGAGAAACGTTGGCAAGTGATAATAATATTTTAGCGACAATCAATGGGATTACCATTTCACCTAAAAAGAATTTCAGTATTTTAAAAATATGGTTGTCTACATGCAATTATCAAAATCCAGCAGTTATCAAAAAAATTATAGATATAAATCCAAATGGATGCTTATTTAAAAAACACTCTCCTGAATATTAAATAAATAAAACAAAAAACATCGCAGGCAAAAAAATAGAGTTTAATATTGATATTTTTTGAATAAACAAAAAAGGGAAAAAGCGTTCATGACCGAGTGGTTAAGGTGACGGTCTTAAGAACCGTTGGATTATATCCTCGCGGGTTCGAACCCCGCTGAACGCAAAGTTTTTTTTTAATCCCTTGATAAAGTTTATTTAGTGATTTTAAATATATATGTAAATGAAAACCAAATGTAAATGCTAATTATTCGATTTTTTTTTAAAGAAAAAAATTGAATTTAAAATGTATTAACACTGTATAATAAATATCCCCGACGAAATATCATGAGCCGACAAACACAAACAGAAATAAAAGAACGTCTAGCGTCCGAGCCAAAACTAGATATGGAGTATTTAGAATCGGAACAGTATAACCCTAGAGAGGTTATGAACGATACAATAAGATTGAGTGAAATAAAAGAAAGCGATCGTGGTTCAAAATTGAGTTTTAGAATAGAAGGAGCAAACGTCAGCATTGTAAACGCGTTGCGAAGGATTATTCTTTCCGAAATTCCGACAGTAGTTATTCGATCAACTCCTTACGATAAAAATAGGGTAAAAATAGAAGTAAATACGACGCGAATGAACAATGAAATAATTAAACAACGTCTTAGCTGTATTCCAGTTCATATAAATGTAGAAGAAGTTTCTAAAATAAATAATTTATTGTTAGAATTGAGTGTAAAAAATGATACAAATATTGTCGCATACGCCACAACTGGAGATTTTAAAATTAAAAATGAAGAAACCGTAACGTATATTTCAGAAGATGAGGTTAAAAAAATTTTCCCAGTGGATCGAATTACAGGGGATTATATAGATATTGTGCGTCTAAGACCTAAAACTTCCAACAATGGAGAGGAACTTAAGTTGTCATGTTCTCTTGATATTGGAACATCTAAAGAAGACAGCAGTTTCGCGGTGGCTTCTACATGTTCTTATTCATGTGTAGTGGACGAAGTCAAAGTAGAAGAGGCATGGGATATGAAAAAGAAGGAATTAGAGGGAAATGGGGTTGGCAATGAAGAATTTATTTTGGCTGAAAAGAATTGGCGTTTGTTGGACGCAAAACGAATCACTGTTCCAAACGCATTTGATTTTATAGTAGAAACCGTGGGCGTATTTACGAATAAATCTATAGTGACCAAAGCTTGTAAAATAATGATTGATAAGCTTTCAAACATAAAAGAAAAAATAAAATCCTCAAGTAACGAAGTTATAACCAAATCGATCTCCACTATAGAAAATTGCTACGACATTAAATTGGAATTCGAAGATTACACATTGGGCAAAGTTTTGGAACACATGTTGTATAGCAAACATTACGATAGAGTTTCTTCAGATAAATCTCTTCATTACTGTGGATTTTCAAAACCACACCCTCATATAAATAGCAGTCTTATAAGAATTGGTTTTATACAACCATTAGATATAAATGGAATTGTTTCGTGTCTTGTTGGAGCGGCAGATGATGCCATTCATATTTTCAATAAGATTGGTACTGATCTATCAAAGTAAATTTTTACAACATCGAATGGTCCTTTGACTGAGGTCTTTTTAAAATCCTAAGATTTAAATTCATTGAATACATAAGAACGGATGGATGTAGATTATTCACATAATCTATAACTATTTTTTTATTGACATAAAGCCTATGCGGCTTTAAATAGTCCTTAAAGTATTGATGTAATTCAAACATGTGTTTTCTAAATTGAATTGGAAATTCTTTTAATTGACGTTCATGTTTGATATAACACGAAATATAATTAGAATGTAATTGGTTCGTAAAGGCGTAAAGTTTACTCTTGTAAGAGGTTATTTCGTCACTTTTTTCAGGATAGAAAGATACATACTCGTCCAATTTTTTCTCTCTCAATAATTCCAAAAATCTATACTCCATTTTAGGCTGATTTCCTCTCAATCTTCTTACTCGTTCGTATAGAGGATTTCGAAGTTTAGTTCGTGATCCGCTTTTTGTATGCCATATAGAGAGGCCTACATTCTTATAATCTTTTATTCCATTTTGGAATTCTACGCAATTAGCATAAGACCCAAAATAATATTGTTTAGGAAACTCTACATTTGAATGTATAAAAATCTCTTTGCACTCAACGCTATCCTTGTCAAGGCTCTTAACTATGTTTCCTTCGCAAACATGAAATACAGAGATTAAATACAGTTTCTTTTCCGTAAAGGGAGCAACTATCCTGTTTAACGGATGTTGAAAGACAAATGAATAGCAATATTTTTTAGGCAACTTGTCAAAATGCAATTGAACCTCTTCGCAAACGTCTAAAAACAATGACCTGAAAGTTGGTTGTTTACCGCTCTCGTCCATTTTGTTATTCATATAATCTTTGAAAAAATAGGTCCGACCCCCAATATTACTCTTTGTAGCCATTTCCCACTGATTTTCTTCATGGTCGTAAAACAAATTAATCATAGTACCCTCTACCAATTCATCCATTCTGCATTCTTCCACTGGATATTTCCATGTAAATTCACCGAACCCAATTGATTTAGGCGGAGAAATTCCTAGGATGGCCCCATTTGAATGAATAACCGATCTGAAAAGACCAGTTGTTTTGTAATCTTTAGGCTGAAGACGCTTTCTGTCATACTTTGTAATGACAAATCTTTTCCATTTGTTCTTAATCAATCCAACTTCTTCTAATTGTGTAGAGTGTTCATCGAATCCAGAAACCCCCGAAAAATCATACTGATGAGTATATTTTGAGACACTCACGTCTTCCTCTATTTGTTGCATAATAGTTTATTAGTATTTTATACTATGTTTTATTTATATCATTTTACTAAGTAAATAAGCACACGCATCGCTAGAGTATATTTTAAACGCTCGTTATTTAATGATGTTATTATTATTTATGCTTATTTCGTAATAAATATTTATATGCCATTATATAATATATAAAATGGAGGAAGCCGACGAAAATGAATTGATATTATCGTTGGGAGATGTTGTAGAAATAGTATCTCCAGAAGACAAAACTATGGATGGGTTGAAATTTCTAATAACATATATCGATTCTTCGCTAATCGAAATGATCTCTGCCACAAGGAATAAAATAGAAATTAAAATTAATGAGGATAATTCATTAAGCAATAAAAATATAACAGAAATAAATATTATTGCGAGAGATTCTAATAAAGGATACGCCCGACAGAATCAATTAATTCCAAAAAAATGGGTAGATATTTATTTCAAAGTCAAAGGGAATGATCTCACAATAATTACAGCAAATATTATAGGTATTCAAGAAGATCAAATCGAGCTAAAAACTACAGACGGCGATGTTATTTACATTGATTTTTCATATAAAGGGTTGCCAAAAAATATTCCGATAACTAAAATAGTTATTCGAGATGCGCCGCCTATGGTTTCTTCTAAATCACAAGATAAAGGACTCGGGTCTGTTATTGTGGAAGAAGGGGAAGAATCTGAAAAAAAATATCCAGATGATGCTAATTCCATTTTAGTCAACACCAACCCACTATCAGATGCTGTTTCGAATCAGGACGATGAATTCATGGAAATTGCCAAAGAAGAACAAGAAATGAAAAATGGCGAAGACGGTATGGAATACGGTATAGAATTTCAAGATGATGATATAGTCTTCGGGGACAACTTGGATGCAATCCAGATGCTAGTAGACGTTCCTGAATCTGAACAGCGATTTACTATGGAAAGTCAAATAGAAGATTTAATAAACTCTATGATTTCTTCTCTCAATCCTGAACTTGCCCAAACCAAACAACAAATGAATCAAATCAGAACAATATCTGAAAGATACAAAGAGCTAAGAGATGATACAGGTATAAGAGTAGACGCCTCTGGAAAACCAATTAAAAAGGGTCGTGATTATAAGCCTATTATAGATTCATTAAAACAGATGAATAAAAAATTATACTGGATTTTGCCTGTTGTAAAAAATATCAAAAAATTATATGACTTAGACGACGAAGAAGTTGATCAAACAGGCGCAAGACTGTATAAAACAAGAGAAACGGTTGAAGAAGAATCAAAGATTTATTCTGATTTCATAAGTAATAGTAACTCTGAGGATATTTCTAAATACAACGTCCTAGTAAAAAGAATGGATCCCTATCTAAAGCCTTTTCTAGACCCATCTCAACAAAATGATGATCAAGGTTTATACTCCGTAACAATAAAAGATAATATAACAGCAATAGTAGATAATTTGGGAAGTTTTGATTCAAATGTTGTTCTTGTTGAAGATAAAAATTATATAAGAACAAAAAAGTTCCTTATCCAAGAATACAATCTTGGATTAAACACGATTGAAATAAATAAAACAAAAGGAGGACTGGATAAATCCACGTCCTCCTCTGTAATTGTAAAAATAAAACCGATAACCGAGGCAGATAAAATGACTATAACATCAATGGTAACTCTCCCGACCCCAGTATTAGAATTTTCTCACATCAATCTGCCAACCACATCCATATTGAATCGCGCTAACTTAACTCAGAATTTTATTTCTCTATGGAGAGTTTTAAACGAAAAAACATCAATAAAACCTTCTCCTCCTCAAGATAGTGACATTTTTTTTAAAGACACTCGTGTGTGGGAAATGAAAAAGGACGAAGATAACGACCCAGATTTTGAAGATTTTTTAAATACAATTATTCCGACATCATCTTCCTTATTTAATATAACAAAAGATAAAAACCCAACCAACCTTTCTATTGTTAATATGATAGAAAAACTTGAACCCTTTTTAATTTATTTGAAAGACATTTCTATAACACAATACTCGGAAATGGTAAAACATATAGAAGAAAAAATAGAAGAATTCGAAAATAAAATGAATGAAAAAAGAAGTGAATATGAAAAGCTTGACCTTACTTATGACGACGTCAATGGTAAACGACAAGATATATTAGAGTTCTTTGGAGAAGAATTGATAAAATCATATGAATGTGAACCAAACATAAGCGATGGCGAATTCCTGCAGCATTGTAATAAAATAGACAATGGTAGGTATTTAAATGTATTTTTTTCACAGATTAGAGGAGGCGTATCGTCATTAATATCCGACGAAGGAGTTGAAAACATTTTAAAAGATTTAGAGGAAAAGAAAGACGAAGAGTTAAATGAATCAGAAGCAGAATCGAATTTTGAACAACGACTCGACTCAATGAAAAATGCCTTCAAATCCAGACAATTATCTGAAAAAAGTAGGTTGAAAACGATTTTGGAAAATAGAAAAAGGAGTGAAAATATGTTTTCAATACAGTTTAACGTGGAAAACAAAGGACCTGACTTAGAACCTAATGGTATAAATGCTATAATATCTCCTATCTTTGAAAAATTAGAAAGATTGAGAGATTCCATTATAGGCCAAAAGGACGAACGAAAAAGATATATGGATATCCTTATGTTTGTGAAAAAATACACAAAACCTTTGAATAATATTGATTCAAATGGAACAAACGATTTTTGGCTTTACGACATTGTCACTAACCAAAAAATTATCCCGACATTTTTAGTTAAAATTGCCAACGCATTTATTAATAACAATAAAAATTACGAAGATGTTGTGGAGAAACTATGCGGCGAACAAGGTGCGCGTGGACAAGACGGAGAGGCAATTGTGGATAAACATAGTGGGTATGTAATCAAAATAATGAATTTTGACACAGATGAAGGATATACAGAAGATGGATACGCTAAACATACTCGGTCGGTTTTGGAAAAAGAAATTGTTCCATTCACCGTTGGAGAAGCGATAGAAGACGCCCATATTATAGTAGATAATCACGATAATGACGCTAAACTAAATATCGGATTAGTCAGAAGTGAAATAGATAAAAGTTTTGATGTTATTTCGAATCCTCTTTCGAAACCTATAATCAACGTTATTACCGCGATATCTGCAAATATAGGGGTTTATCTAAACTCGGAAACCTTAGAATTTGTTATAACACAGACAACCAAGACATTCAATGGTTTTATAATAACAGAAGACGAGTATAATAAACTTATGAAAAACAAAAAAGGTAAAGAAGGTAAAGAAGGTAAAGAAAAAAAGTTTGATTCATACCAAGTAGATTCCAATAAAAAGTTAATTGGTTTAACGCTTTGTTATTTACTGGCGACTATTCAGACTAGCATTCCTCCTATAAAACCCTCAACGAATTTTCCAGGATGTAAAAAATCATTTGCTGGATATCCATTAGGAGAGAAAGATGATAAAGATGGTATGAAATACATAGCATGTGTTGCGATTAAAATAAAAATGAATAATGAAGAACCCTGGAAATCTATAGAAAAATTAAATGAAGCAAAGTTGCTGGATTTAATGAACCGCTTAATGACGATGTTTGTTGTAAAAAATAATAGCATTATAACGAGAATTAAGTCAAAAATGGCTTATGATAGTTTACGAAATGCTTATGATGATGATGATGACGGTATTAATGAAGAAATAAATGTTAAAAAATGGGAGGGGTTTTTACCTAATATGTCGTCAATACATATTACTGGAGAAATGATACAACCTATACAAAAGGTCTTTTACCAAACTCTTGATAACCATATCGAAAAAGGAAATATTTTACAAGAGGAAAAGATAAATACTCTATATGGTAAATCTATTTATCATTCTCTTCATATCAAAAATTTGATAAAAACCCTCATTTTAAAGACTGATTTTATTTTAAAAACTAAATCAAACGTTCCTTTTTTAGAAAACTCTTGTTGTGAGAAGGGACAACATATTAACCCATTGATTTATTTTATAGATAAAAATCCCGAAATTAAAACCCAACTGAAACTTTTCGTAGAGTTGAACAAAATAATTTTAAAGTTAAAGAGAGATGTATTGGCCCCCATTTTATTCGATCCATTCGACACCAAACGCAAAATCGTCTCTGCATTAGACATTGCGTCAGGATTTACTCAAGAAACGCGTTATATGGCACTTCAGCACTTTTGCAAGTATAGAGAAAAGATAAATCTTACTAGCGTTTACGGAGAAGAAGAAAATCAAATATGCGAAGGTGATAATAAAGATCATGGCGAATTTAAAGAGGAAAATTTCGAGAAACTTATGGTTGCTATAAACAATAAAAATGTAATTAAAATAAATGATGAAGAGAAGAAATACCCAAAGGATGATGATATTAAGGGTATATTGGATACACTTCAACCAGCACAGGCACAGGCACGGGCACAGGTACAGGTACAGGTACAGGCACAGGCACAGGCACGGGCACAGGCACGGGCACAGGTACAGGTACAGGTACAGGCACAGGCACAGGCACAGGCACAAGCAATTGTGCCTAACGAATTCACTTTATTACTATCAAGACTTGTAAATAGTAACAAAACGGACGATGATAAAAATTTATTTAACTACATTGATAAAGAAAATATCAAGTTGAGCACAGATTTGAAAAATTTTTTAAGTGATAATTCAAAAAAGTCTAAAAGTGAATCTAAACAATGGAATGGTGAATATTTTGACGGCATATTATTGAAAATAAAGGACATTTCATTCTTGAAATATTCTATATTAGCACTTTCCACTAAATTTCCAAATATTATTATAAACGACGTTTTGAGTATAAACCCTCAAATCCCAAAACATTGGGGATTGTCTTCTTTACATGAAACGAATCTAAAAAAAAAAATTAAAGATTCAACCGAACCATTAAATAAAATTAATAGAGCAAATATAGATTTACTGAAGAATATCCAAAAAAAATGTAGTATATTTCATTCCATGTCAAAGGCAACATATATACCACAAACTATTTACAATATAAAAGAGAAAATTTATATGTTTTACCTTTTAAACATAATTCATATATACATAAAAACGACCAAAGAGGGATTACAAAAAGAAGATTCAATGAAATTCAAACAATCAAACGAACAATCTTTAAATGATTGTGTTCTTATTATAAAAAAATTCGTTACAATTCTATGCGATGAATCTAAAAAGGTTATATTAACTTATACTAAATTGACGGATAAAATAAACGCGTCAAAAGAGAAGGAAAAAAATAAAATGACCGAAAAGTTAAGTCTTCTTACTCCTGAACAAATGGCGGTGGAGAGAGAATTTAAAATGAATAAGATTGGAAATTGGGGTGTAGGATTAGAAAAGGGGTTTACAAATTACGACAGGGATGTGTACGACACAGAAATGGGTGATAATGACGAAGAAAAGGCTATTATGGCTATATTATTAGCAAAAGGATTAGATAAAAAAGGTCATTCAGTAGAGGCTTTAGGCGAAGATGAAATGAAAGGTCAAAATGACGAAGAGGATATGATAGACAGAGAAGAATTAAAAGGAAGAGGAGGTGAAAACGAACAGGATGATTACGAATACGAAGACGATTTTTGATTAACACAAAGTATATAAAGGCATAATATCAATAAAATAAACATAACCATGACTGACCAACCTAGTTTTTTCAACCATATCTTACAATCATACGACAGATTTATGTTACTACGTATTTTCGTCGATTCTGATGACAAAAAACTTATACAAAAATATAAGGAAACAACAAATAATCATAATATCAAGGTTTTAAACGCATTGAATATGATTGAAAGTTCTCAAACACACATTGATGCCGGTTTCGACCTTTTTGTTCCATGCGATATTGTTTCTAATTCTGAATCTAAAGAAGAGATTCGTGATAATAAATATAAAGTAGATCATAAAGTAGTTTGTTCCGCTTTAATGATGACTGATTCTGGCAGGCAGTTCAATACTGGGTACTATTTATATCCTCGTTCAAGTATAACAAAAACCAATTTAAGACTTGCTAATTCTGTCGGCATTATTGACTCTGGATATAGGGGACACTTGATAGGCGTATTTGACTATATAAATGATATTGATTCTTCTTCTAGTACTAAAATTATCACAGCGTACGATCGGGTTCTTCAAGTATGTGCTCCTGGACTTGTTCCTATCCTAGTCGAAATGGTTGAAAACATCGATTCTCTCGGAGCAACTGATAGAGGTAATAATGGGTTTGGATCATCAGGAAGGTAGGAGTGGTCAGTCGTCAGTATTATTCCTTCTCGCCGCTATAACAAATTTGTTGAAATACAGACATCCATGAATGGTTCAATCGTCTTGCTTCTTCGTCTTGTTTCGCCAATTTAAATGCTCTCAAAACGTCATTTTGATCTGTTATTGATTGTTTCTTGTTTAAAAAATCCTTTGCCTGGGATAAAGAAAGCGGTTTGTTTGATATATCGTCCATATCTCTTTTTAATTTCAATTCATCTCTCCCTTTATATTTTTCTCTGTTTTCATAGTCAGCCAATGTAACCGGGATAACGCTTTCAATATGAGCTCTTTTTAAATCATCGTATTGCAAAGAACTGAATAGATTGGACTGGTAATATTCCGGCTTGTCGGAAACGATATCAGAAGAAGGAGTCGTGTCTATGTTATTTACATCTTCAAACTCTCGATGGACAACGATTGATTTAATTCGGTGTTTTCTTTTATCAATCGCACTGTGCATTTCTTGTATAGATGACGCGTCCTTTTCTGGTTCAAAATCGTCGTCCATAGACTTGAGCCATTCTCCGTATCCAGTATCTGTCGATTCATCTTTTAATCGATGTTTATCAAATAATTCGTTGAATATTTTATTAAAGTTTTTGTTTTTAACCAAATCTTTAATTATTTTTTTTTCATTTTCATTTTCATTTTCATTTTCAACTGTATATTTTGTATTATTTTGATTATTTGTATTATTTGATTTTGTGCGAAATTGATGTATTGAATATATGACCTTGTACGCAGATGTAAAAAAAAGAAAGTATTTCTTGTCTAGATTACTCTTGTCCGGATGTGTCATCAATGCTATTTTTTTAGCATTTTTCAGGTCACTCTCTGTAAAATTATATTTTAAATTGAACAATGCTAAAATATCATTTAATTGGTAATGGTCCAACTCCAAGTCCAAATCTTCATTTAATGCCGACATTTCTTTTTGAGTTGATTATAATGGTCGTAGAAAAAAATATATACTATTTACACTCACTTATGCGGCATACTATTTATTTTTCATAGACCAGACCCCTTGTATTTCTGAGTATACTCCTTATCTCTCACCAATTCACGTGAAGGCAATCCACCTCGGATCCATCCTTCAGCAGCGACGCCTTCTATCAAATTAGCAGGATTGTTAATGGTCGCTTTCAATGTTGGAATCATGGGGGTATTTGAATAATTTGTAAAGGACATTTCTGTTACATTGTTAACGCTTTTGCGATTGGTAAACATGTCTCCTTGTTGAATCTGTGATTCCAAAACCGGATTTGATTTGCCGCGTCCAAGAAAAGGAACTGTGTTAAATGTCCTCTGAAATAAATTCAATTTGGATCGCCCCCTAGATAACTCTGCGAGGGACAAATCCGAGCTTTCGTCTATATTACAAC